>ERZ651776.2816-NODE-2816-length-18248-cov-5.240823_pt1 | contig 18248 bp, 18 predicted proteins | sample MGYA00514761_ERZ651776 | MGnify/ENA metagenome assembly ERZ651776 | reverse complement strand
GGCCATTTATGTCTTTAGTCACTTTTTGGCCCCCTTTATTCCCCAAGCCGCAACGAAGATCTTTGAGATGCTCAATACACCTTACAGCAATGTTGAAAAGCTGGCACAGACGAACAACTTGATGCCTGGTACAGCCATCATCAAGGGTGACATATTGTTCAACAAGATAGTCAGCGATGAGGAGAAAAGCGCTGCTGAGAGAAAAGTGGAAAAGGCCCGCGAAGCCGCCGAGAACCAGAAGAGAAAGAAGAAAGAGCGCGAAGAAAAAGCCGCGATGGCACGCGCAGGGGACAAAGCCGCCAAGGCAGCCACTGACGATGACCAGCCGGATTTCACGAAGATGGACATTCGAATTGGCAAGGTTACCAAGGTATGGGTCCATCAAGCAGCCGACAAGTTGTATTGCGAAGAAATCGACGTGGGAGAAGACGAGCCCCGTCAGATTGCGAGCGGACTGCGGAGCTTTTACTCTCTCGAGGAGATGGAGGGCAGGATGGTTTGTGTCGTCTGTAACCTCAAGGCCAGCAAGATTGTGGGTTTTAACAGCAATGGCATGGTGTTGGCGGGGAAGAGCGCCGACGGGAGCGTGACAGAACTCGTTGACCCCCCCGTTGGCGCTACTATAGGTGAACGCGTTTATATTGAGGGTCAAGAGGGGGAGCCACAATCCTCCAATGTCATCAAGAAAAGGAAGACTTGGGATACGGTAAAAAAGAATCTCAAGGTGGATGGGAACAAAAATGCTACCCACGATAATTTAGTATTTCGTTGCCAGGCTGGGCCCTGCACCGTGGTGACCTTGGATGAGGGTTCTCCTATAATGTAAGAGCAGCCGAAGAGCCTTTCTTGATTTTTTTTATGCCAGACAGTTTATCAAAAGGCAATTAATTTATCAATCTACATTTTCATCAATTTTCTGCAATCGCAAGTGAAAGGACAAGTGCGCAACAAAAAGGGGTGAGCGCAAAGCCAAGTTGAGCTTTGTCCATCTGTTCCCCTGAACTATCTCTCCTCAGGTACTATCTAGCAAAATGCTTTGTCGTCAGATCCGCTTTATTGCAGCATTGTCGGTAATCTCATGTAAAACAATATATCATAGGAGTTTTTTTCATTATCCACTTGAATTGAAAATTGCAAAACTCACCTATCCCTTTCTCTGTTCAACCTGTCTCTCCTCTTCACATTTTCCGCTCATCTTCCTTCTCCTTCTCCCTCTCCTCCTCTTTCCTCCAATCTCTCACTCTCCCTTTGACGAAACCCTTCACCTCGCCGTCAGATTTTCCGACGCTCCATAAAACACACTCCCAGACACATTCCAACCCCCCCCTGCTTCCGCATTTCACCCAAATAAGGCCGTTCATACCAACCGCAATCTCAAAGGGAATCATCATCCCAAGTTCATTCAGACACACATTTTTGGGCCTGAGGAGCTCCAGCGCATAGAATAAGGGGACAACGAACGTCACACCATCCTTAAGCTCTCCGTAAATACACTCACTTGTCATCCAGTCCTTCTTCCCTGTGGTGCCCCCTGAGGAGTTTCCTTCAATACAAGTGACGATGACATCCCCCTCCATGCCCTCACAGACACCCCAGTCGACAACACGGCAATAAACAACCTCCCCAACCTTCAAATTAGGCTTATTACGTTTTGTCGCTCCCTCAAAACCAACTGTGGAGAGGATTGCTGGACGAGAGGCGAAAATGTTGAGATGGTAGTGGTCCTGATTCCTGCCCGTCACGATGCCGATCACTTGGTGTGGCATTTTCGTAGCCTCCTGAGAGCTTAAGGGAAGGCTCAAAGGCCGGGGGGTGGCGCGGGGAGACGGAGAGACATGATAGATAGTTCTCCCTCCTTTTTTTGTCAAACATAATTTGCCAACAGATTGGGCAATAATCTTGTAGCCGCTGATGCCATTAGAGGCGGAAAATGTCGGGGGGAGACTAGATGGGAGTTGTGAAGAATTCGCATCGACACTGGGGGGTAGACCAGGGTTATTCACAGAGTTGCCTTTTGTTTCACTCACAGAGGATGGTGGGGGTAAATATTCAAGCCCTGGGCCAAGCAAAAGAGAAGGGGAAGGACAAGGGATATACTGCGTTACATCATCGCCGGGAAATACAGTAGGTAGAGTCGGAGGGGGCGGAGGAGAGGCCATCACAGTTGAGAGCACAAGGCAGACTGTGTGGATGCGGTCCTTTATGCCAAGAGTTCCACTAGTGCCCTTAATATCCCTACAGCAACCAACAAACTCGTATATAACAGCTCGGTGATGGCTCGGTGATGGTTTATCAAACTTGGGTCTCTCTTTGCAGTTTTCGTCAAAACACACACGACAATTAACAATTAACCCTAACCAAATCTAAGGGGGATTACAAAAAAAGGGTGGCCGCGGCATCAAGAGACCTCAACGATACACTTGTCAGTCAGTCAGTCAGACGAGAAAATAGCACACTATTCTACAACATCCCAAGACAGAAGGATGACAAAGTCTGCTCTCCAATCAGCAATCTGTGCCATGAACGGCACCTCTCCGATCACTTTTGATGTGACCATAATCTGCACTACCGATGACCACCAGTCCCTGTGGTGGATGAATAGGCTTTCTCGTACGGTTTGTCGGAACAGCAAGGTATTAGCAGTGAGTGAGGACTGGGCTGCCGGAGGAGCTGGAAATGGTAAGTTTTTTTGATTAGCCTTTATGTATGGAGGCCTTCCTCTGCCCAGCCCTTGCATTCCTCAAATTCCCGCACCTCTTTTCTTGGTATTGGTCTCTAATTAATTTCACTCGACGACGCGATTCGCTCGCAATCACGACTCCTGCTCCCTGATACCTTCTCTTTCACCCGCAGGCTTGGGCACTTTATATGCGTTTGAGAAGGCATGTATCTTGGCAACTGAAAAATTCGGCCCCAGCTATGATCTGAAAGCGTTGCTGAGCTCCAACTCTGTATCAGTGGGCCTATTTCATACTGCCGGTAAAGGCACACGCCTTGCACCTCTTCCCGCCAGCGAAAACAACAATAAACCGGGCGTAAAGCTCCCGGCCGTTGTAGATGTGATGGACTCTGAAAACAACGTCACCACCCAGGAATCTCTCACCATTCTGGAGGCCGTGGTGAAACAGACTGGCATTTATGCTGCTTCGCGGAAGGGTAGATTGTCAGTCTTTTGGGGGGATCAGGTTTTTATTCCAAGTGAAGCCTTCCAGTACGAAATTTCCCACCACATTGACATTATGTGCACTCTGGGTACCATGGTGGACAGGGAGGAATGGCTCTCGAGGGGACTGGATAAGTACGGTGTCATCGCCGTGGGTAGTGATGGCGAGGCCGCTCAGGTCGAAAAGGTGGACTACGACACGGCAATATTAATGTTGAAGAGTCTCGGAGGTGTTGAGATGGTTGGGCCCAGCCTTGGAAGTTTCAGCGTCAGTGCTGTCATGCTAGCCGCGTTGTGTACCGAGTTCAGGAGCGAGCTGAACGAAAAGAGCGGAAAATTTGATACAGATCCCCACTTTTGGATGCCGATGACACTGAAAGAATCGGATTACGTCAAGCTTATGATGGGGAAAGGAACGGATGCGGCGACGGCGACTTCTCACCATACTCGGATGACCAGAATGAAGAAATCATTCCAACAAAAAACCGTCAACCTCGACAATTCTTCGCTGGGGCTCTTTGGTGCTGTCAATGTCGGTAGTGAGGCTTGCTGGTGGGACTACGGGCAGCTAAAGCTTTACAGCAAGAACAACTTGAAGCTGTTGGAGAACGACGAGAACGCATCCCTCTTGCGTGATTTCTTTGGTGTGACGAAGCGCATTTCAGGTAGCACGATTTCTGATAGTGTAAAGATATGCGATGCCAGCTGTGTCTTTGCCAGTGAGGCGAACAATGGCAGCATCAGTGGAAGTGTTCTAAGCTGCGTACATTGCGGTGAAATAGACGCGAACGGGGCTATTTTGGTAAATGTCACGGCCAAGAGCATCAAGGCGGCCAAGGGATCCATTCTGTACAATGTTGTCGATGATTCGGAGGAAGGCGTGGTGGTGGGCGAAGGCGAGGTTCGTGTGGGTGTCTTTGACAAGTTGGGAGGCCAATCGGTGGTCAACTCATCTCTGGCAATTGACGGGGGGAAAGTTTGGAAAGAAGCTGTCGCCGGCAACGCAAATAGCTTTGAAGGCATCCACAGCGAGAATAGGAACAGTGACGTAGCAGAAATTGAGAACCAGAGGTTGTCAGCGCACAAGAGGTTGAAGCTATCCATCACCAACTGACGATGATGAGATGACGATAATTTGTTGATTTAGCGATAAACGGTTTTACTTGCAACAACAAATCTCACATAATATTCTTACGTAAGTAGCATACATTACACTTATTTTGTTCTCCGTTTTTTTTTCGCTATCGTTGTGGTCGAAGTCCTCTGATTACTTCTTGACACGTTCTCATCGGTATTGTCCAGAGCCAAATCATGAATTTCCACTGATCCTCCTGATCTCCCCGTGTCACTGTTCAACTTCCTCTTGATCCTGAGGTACCTCGTAACGTCCCAATCGCTGAAATTGGGGAAGCTCTTGGGCCCGTTGAAGATGGTCAGCACTGTTATCTCCTCATTTTCTAGGCCGATCAAATTCGGCAACAACTTCGGCGTAATCAAAAAGTATTGCCCTGAATGACTGCTCGGGTCCCCCCTCTCGGGAGGTTTGCAAGAATTTTCCACAATCCTCTTGAAAACGCCCCTCTCATTGACTTCGTCCATGCCTTGGTTGATCTCATCGACGCAACGGACTGGCGAGGTGAGCATGTCCTGCAGTGCCATCAGGAACAGAATCGTGGACACAGAGCGTTCACCGCCGGAGTGAACTCTCGCGCTTAGCACCTGCATCCCCGCCTTTTCACGAAACCTGACGTTGATTCGAATTCCATAATCCTTGTACTCGCCCCCATCCTCTTCGGCTTTGTACAATGTGACGCCCCCGGCGCATCCCAAATCGTGCATGTACTTCCCAAATCGTTCGTCAACCTTGTCTAGAGACTTGCGCAGGCGGCGGAGCCAACTCTCCTCCAACTTGCTGAGCTCGCTCTGCTTGATATCTCCTGCCTGATCCAAATCTCCGAGCTCTCTTTCAATGGCCGCGATCTCTTCTTGCCTCTGCTCATACTGCCGCGCAACCTCGGGGTTGTCCTCAATGCTGTTGATCGTGTTCTTGCAATCATCAATCAGTGCCTCGAGGGTAACGAGATCATCAGTGACCCCTTCGAGCGCCACCCTCAGCGGGGTATCCTTCCCTTCAGCATCCTCAAGCGGGGCGTCAGTCTCCGCCAAAGTTTTTGTCTTTTTGAATTCGACCTTTGCAACCTTAAATTTTTCGGTCGCTTCGTCGTAGTTCTGCTTAAAGGATGCGGCTTCATTTTCAAACCTCTCGATCACATCGCAAGTGGCATTGACTTGGGCGTTGATGGTGTCGACCCCCATTCGAGAAATGGCCGCACTAAAAGTGTGCTCCATCATCTCGTCGAATTGATCCGTCATGACCTTTTGCTCTTTCAAGCTCTTGGTGACGTAAGCCTTTATTTCCCTGATCTTTTCCTTGCGGCTTTCCTGTCCGTCCTCTGCCGCTAGAGCCCTTGCCTCCTCCATCTTCCTGCGCAAAGTTTCAACCTTAGACTGCTTCCTTTTGATTTCGGCAATCTCCTGCTTGATGCTGGAAAACTCATTCCTGGCACCATTGTAGCTCTTCTCGTTCTTGGAGTGCTCTTTTTCTGCCTCCTTCATCTGATCTCCGATCTCCTCCATCCGACTCTTTTGGTCTGCGAGTTTGACCTCCATCTCCTTTATCTTCTCGACCGGAAGACCCGTAGAGTATAACTTCGAGGGTAAAACATCTCGGAGGCTCATGTTAGCCTTGCCTGAGTACTTTGAGATGATGGACGTGAACCGCCGCCAAGGAGAGTTCTGCCTCTCGCCTGGCACCATCAAAGTACTCGATTGAAGTGAATTACCTTTGGGATGTCCAGGGTCCCTCCTGGACAGCTCGTCTAGAAAATTCTTCTTCTCGATCGCCTGACAGGTCATGCTTGAACCCACGAGCATGTTGTTCAGCTGTACCTGTTTCAGCGCCTCAACGACGGCTGGGGGAGCCTGGATGCCGTCGCTCAGAAATCCCTTAATTCCAGCCTCTCGACGAAATTTCTCGACCCTTGTCTTGCTGTAGTTCTTCTCAACAGGCATGGGCTCCTGGACATTCACATTCTCAATAATGATGGGAATTTTTCGCTTTGTTCGGATCTCGGTGAACAGAAAGTCAAAGTCCTCCTTGCACTGCGTAATAAAGCAGACCGACTTTCGGTATGGGACGGCTGCTTCCACACACATGGCGATGGTGTTGTTGTCACATGATACTTCAGCGGCGATGGGACCGAACACAGGGTGTCGCAGTTTAGCACCATTCTTATCGACGAAGTCGCAAATCGTTCTTAGCTCATTGCCTTTCTTCGCTCCAAGGGCATTGAATAGTTTTTCACGGCGTCGACTCTGTGCATTGAGGAGGGGAATATTAGAATATTAGTATTAGTATTGGCGATGTCGAGATCCCCGTCGTCAGCGATCTTAACCCTGACGAGTCCTCTGAGCGCCATAGCCCCCGCCCTCCCTCACCCACGACCTTCGCCTCGTCCTCCAGGGTTGTTTTTTTCGGAAAAAACACGCGAAAAAAGGAGGTGTTAACGACCAGGTGCACCTCCTCACTTACCTTCCCGTCCCTGATGGCTTTCATATCTTTTAGGAGTCCCCTCTCATTGTTTCTAATCTCGGCGAATTCTTCTGCTAAAGAGTTCTTCCGGGCGGAGGCATTTGCGAGGACCTTGCTCATCGCTTTCACCTTGGCCATTTGGTCTTTCATATTCTCCTCGAGAAGCTCAACCCCCTTGAGATGGGATATTTCTTCTGCGGCGGCCTCATACCTTTCAGTATAATCGCGAGCCTTTTGCTCAAGCTGCGCGGCGCGAGTGTGGGCTTCCTGAATAGCCACAATGCTGTCGTCAAGGTTTTCTTCATATTTACCAATCTTGTCGACAATTTTATCAAGGCTTTTCTTGCTGACTTTGATACGGTCCGCCTCTTCCTGTAACTTGGCACCCTGCGCGCTCTTAACTTCCAACAGCTCCTCCCGTTTTGCCTGAAATGGCTTAATTTCCTCGTTTCTCTTATTGAATGCGTCCTTCATCCTTTCCTTCTCTGCCTTCAATTCGACGCACTGCAGGCGTAACTTGTCCATGTCCAGCCATAGTTTCTTCTTCTCGAGCAATTCCAAGCGATCGACATGAGACTGCCTCTCCACGATCCTCTCCCGTTGTTTCTCTAGCGAAGCATTCTCCGCACGGAGCTCCTTGAGCCTTTCTCCTATTGTCTGTCGTGTCCTACTGGTTTCAGAATTCTCTCCCTGCATCTGGATCAGGTCCATGTGCTTCTTGTATAAATTCTCAAATGACAGCGCCTTTTCGGTCTCGATCAGCAGCTGTTTGTGGTCGAAACCGCTAAACGATCCAACATGGTCTTGAGGGAGAAATGTGCATAGGTTGTCAACAGAGATCTGGAATTCATCTTTCACAATCTTTGTGGTACGGGTATGGTATGGATGGTATGGATGGTATGGATTGGATTGGGGGAGTTAGTGCCGTGTATGTCGCAAAAAAAGGGGGGCCCACATGACAAAACCGACCGCAACCTCCTCCACCGCTAAAACTCTCGCAACTCACCTCCTTCACCCTCTTTTGCGTAATGCTCTCCCCATTGAGCGTGTAGCTGCTCTTGGCATTTTTATCTTCGCCAATGTCCTCAATTTGCCTCCGAATCACTATTCGATTTTTAGAGGTGGGTTTCCCCTTCAGCTCAACCTCAACGAATGCTGACATCTTCTCGTGCATGATGAAAGTCTTCAAGTCATCTCCCCGTCCCAGCAGATTGGGAGATCCTCCCAGGCCCAAAGCAATGGCACACAGAATAGTGGACTTCCCGGAACCGTTGGGACCCAGAACCATGTTCAAGCGGGGACCAGGTCGAAACTCAACATCTGCGTAGGTTAAGAAATTCTGGCAACGAACACGGAGGATGCTGCCAGGCTTGTATTCAGAGGAAGGCATGGGTTGGCGGCAGTGGGAGGTGGTGGCAGTGAAGATCTTCACTGTCACAAAAGTTTCGCTTGAGGCGAGAAACACTTATATTAGAAGGCTTTAGGTGGTCACTTTACCGCAAAAAGGGTGTGTGTGAATGGGGGGTTGTAGGAGGAGGAGGAAGGGCGGGCAAAATTCAGGAAAAAACAAAAAAACAAAAGATCCTTCACAAATTCAAAATCAATGAATCTCGCTTCTTTTCCGTTTGTTAGCCACTATTAATCGCGAATTCTGTCCTGAAACGAGTAAGGAGGAACGTTCTTGAGCAAAATTTCCACGGACGGACCTTTCTTCCGTCTGGTTCACCAAATTTTGACCACTCTCGTCATTGGAGATTTCGATGGAGGAGCTGGTGTCACTTGAAATTTCGAGGGAGGAGGTGGCACGAGAAATGTCCAAATCATCCACCGCTGACACTGGTAGCCATCTTTCTGGTTCCGAGAGCACTGAGAAAAATGACAAGACAGATTCAAAGTCAATGTTCAGGAGTATAGGCAATCCCCTGAAAGCTGCGCGGAATATGCACATGCGCATATTCCGCACAGATAAGAAAGCACTGCGGAAGTGGAGGGTTGAGTCTCTGTATGCCGGAAATGAGGAGACGCACGAGGACAGCGATGTCGAGGTGTCTTCTGTATTTGATACCAAGAGGGCTACTTCTATTGTGGCCATCGCACGCTCGGACGAATTCATCTCAGTTATTGACTACGACAGGGAAATGTTTCAGAAAAAAGCTCGCCCGAAAATTGCAAAGGGCAAATCTTTAAATGCACTTGGTGATTTGCGAAGGTCAAGCAGTGTGAGGTCAAGCAGTGTGAATACACCGGCTGGACCGAACCCCTATGAAAATTCCAACTTTGCTTATTTGTTCGACGAGAAGGAAGATGAGAAGAAAGTGCAGAAAATGACGCACACACAGAGGTTCAAGCAAACGTCTACTGTTATCGGGACAACTACCAGACAAACTCCCCTCGAGCAGCTCAAGAGCGTGTTTGAGAGAATGCTTGAGGAGGCTAAAATAGCTGAAGACTGGGGAGCTCTCTACCTTGGATACGGGCCCGCCGAGGGTAAAGACTTGGACGACGTGCTAAGCTCATTCCTTCGCTGGAGCTGCAAGAGTGAACCCACGAATTCAACGAACTCAGGCCCCATGGTTTCCAGAGCAGCCGACCGACTGTTCAAGTTCCATGCGTTTGTGAATAAGCACCAGAAGGGTTTTTTGGACGAACCGGTCGTTCCATCATTGGAAAAAACCTTTTGCAAGATATCCGAGAGCGTCAACTTCATGATCCCAGAATGGGGCGTTGAGCTGGGAGGGATTGATGTAAGTGATGCCGAGCGCTATCTATCTGTGACCAGGCTTCAGGAGGCTAATTAATGCCTACCAATAAATGGGCCCGGCTAGCAAGCGCAAACGCAACCGCAACCGGGCACGAGGCGAGGATTTCGAGAGCGGTACTAACTTTCTTCTCATTATTTTATTGTGTTCCTTGCCTTTTTTAACCTTTGCGTGCGACTCTCAACTTTCTGTAGGATTGCGTCTTGTGGGTCATCGACTTTTCAAGGATGCACCGGGAAGGGCTTGACGGGGTTGAGAACCGAGATTTATTCAGGTGGTTCTGGTGGTTGATGATGCATTCCATATTCGACGAGAGGGTCCAAGACGCCGGGGTTGTAATCGTCCAGAAGTTCTCTATAGGGCTGGTGAATGCCAACAGGTGGAGAAAGAAGGTATCTGACATATCCAAGGACGTCAACGAATTGTTCTGGGGTGTCATGCCTTTCAAACTGAAGAAGACGCTAATTGTGGGAAGGTGAGTGAAAGTATCGTCTGGAAAGAGTTTTTTTTGTTTTTTTGCGCACACTCACACGAGTTCACGTCCTTTTTTGTACACACACAGTCCCGTCTGGGTAAAGATGATCATCCTGGCCAAGGGCATCGAGGATCGAACTATGATTACAAGCGAGAAGGGAGTGTGCGGTAATCTTGACTCCAACTTGAAAGGTTGCAGTCGTGGCGGCTGCAACAGCCTCCCCGATGGTTTTGTTGGAGGGACTCGCAAGTTCGCCCCCCGGTACAAAATCAACGACGGGCGAATTTCAGGCAACGAGGAAATGTCAGCAGTCTTCTCTCAGCCAAAGTTAAGGGCAACTTTCTTGAATGTGTACGAGAGGCGTAAATCTCACACTTTATCCTTCGGAACCTTTGAGTCGGTCGAACCGAAACCATCCTTAAGTCTGAATATGAAGAAAGTGCAGCAGAATATGACGAAAAAAAAAAGGAGGGAACAGAGGGCCAGGAGCAATACCTGGGGTGAGGTGGCACAAAACATCAACGAGATCAACGAGGTAATGGGGGTCTTGAATAGCGAGTCTGGAGCGTACGCTTAAAAGCATGGCGGCGTGGGGTTATGCTGGTGCGGGCGGACCGAGGGCGAAAAAAAAAATCACTAAGAAATTTGGACATTTTCAGAAAAAACAAATTCATTCATTCTGGTGTTGTTCTAGTTTTTAATCAGATGGCCGCCTTTTCCTTTCCTCAACGTATATATACATACTAACATTCGAATTCGCACCCATTTGCGAACCGGTTTCTGCCAATAGGACGGCGCCAACTACTATGCTTGTTCGCATGCACATAGCAGAAACACGGCAAGAAAGTACAGGCGGTGACACACAGTATCGTGAACCAACAACAGTCATCAACCTCCTCATCTCCACTGACATCACCTTGGGTTCCTACTTCATGCTGGGGGCGGAACTATCATATATATTCATGTTTTATAACAGTAGGTTAGTACGCTTTCTAAAGCCAGTTGGTGTGCTGGTATATATATAATATGGCAACAACAAATACTCACATCAAGGATCCCAGTAGCAGGTTGCTGCGGAGGAGGGGCCTGGTATTGAACTTGAACAGCAGGAACTGCAACTGCAACAGGTTGTGGAACGTACTGAACTTGGCCATAGTCCACCTGCTGCTGTGCATGATACGAAGGAGGGGCAGGGAAGGACTCGGCAGGAGGTGCGGTGGGTTGCATGGTTCACAATTAAGGATGGCGAGGAACAGCTGGGTATTATATACAGGGAGAAGAGGGAGCAAAATTTTGCTAGATACAAAATAGCAATAGTGCAACTTTTTACTTACTTCTTGGGTCCCGGCTGGGTTCTCGAGTTCCGAGTTCGAACAAGAAGAATAAACCAAAAACGCCGCCCAAACAGCCGTACTTCCAGCACCAAGTTTACGAATTCGCTGTAATTTTATTCCGGTTTCAAGAATTCTTCACCGTAATTTTATTCCGGTTTCCAAGAATTAATTCTTCACCATACCACATGGTACAAGTATCTCACAGGCTGAACATGGGAAAAGACGAGCACGCCTTTTTCTATCCCAATTTGGGTGAGAGCACTCGGTCCCTTGACGACATCAGTGTCACCGGCCTTCGCCAGATATTCTCAAGAGCTAAAAAAGAAGGAGTGGGTAAGACGCTTTCGCGACTGACTCTGTTTGTCTTCAACCTTCTGATATTCCACTTATTGTACCTGGTCATACCCCTGGCTGCACTTGCTATACCCGTCTTCACCTTCTGGAACGATACCCAGAGAGAAACAAAAATATTCGTTGGATGCTTGGTGGCAGCGTACATTTTGACCTTCAATGGACAGCACAAGAAGCTTGATTCACCGAAACCTTGGTTTGCTGACTTACCTGTTTGGGGTTATCTTCTGAGCTACTTGCCTTTGCGGATATGCCGAACGACAAAATTATCACCAGATAAGCACTACATTTTTGGCTGCCATCCTCATGGCGCATTTGCTTTCAATCGAGGTGCCGTGGGTTTCTGCATGCCGCAACTGTTCAACGCCGCATTTCCAGGAATGAAAGTCCGTTGTCTCGCTGCTGACGCCGCATTTTATGTACCTTTCATAAGAGAAATGTGGATTTGGAGTTGTTGTGTCAGCGCAAGCAAGAAAACGGCCATAGAGGTACTAAAGAACGGCATGAGTTGCTTCATCTACCCCGGTGGAGAAAAGGAACAGCTCATGCACAGACACAACAAGGAGAGACTTTTCCTGAACAGTCGAAAGGGATTCATCAAACTTGCTCTGCAAACAGGGTCACAACTTGTACCTGTTTACGCATTCGGAGAGTCATCGCTATACAAACAAACCTCAATTTTGCACAATTTTCGAATGATGCTGAGTAAAAAATTCGGCGTCGCCATTCCTTTGGTCTACGGACATGTCGGTTTGCTCCCATTCCGTCATCCGGTCACGGTAACATTTGGGAAAGCGATAGATGTGAAGAAAAATGAGAACCCCACGCAAGGTGATATAGACGAGTTGCACCAGGCTTACATAACTGCTCTTACGAAATTATTTGACGAGGAAAAGGAGAGGATGGGCTATGGCGATCGGGAGCTTGAAATATTTTGAATTGGTATATCTTAAACGCAGCAAAACATACCTGGGTAAACAACTCTGCTCTGCACCTTAGTTTCTACTGAAAGAGCGCTCCCTAATGTCGCATTTTCCTCCCCTCCTCTTTTGCAGACAAAGGAAATCATTCATGCGTTCTCGTCGGGAAACTCCTCAGGCCACATCTTGTCTGCTCGCCATTCCTCCCACTCGTACCATCCAACCTTAGAAATTCTATTCTTTCTCGCTTCTTCGTGAAGAGGACACGCGACTCTACCACCCTTTGGGCTATACTTCTTTTTACACGTACCAAAGCCGCGAAAATTGTCGAAACGCTTCTGTTTTTGATAAGAAGAGAATTGTGGTCAGGCAAATGACACAAGGAGATACAAAACACGACGAATTCCATGAGTTAATAATAGTGGCCTGCTCACCTCTGCTTTCGCCATTGCGCGCCCCTGCGGCGTGTCTGCCGCCGAGGGCAGGTACATTGCTCCGCCGTACAAATCACCATTCTTGGTAGGGTATCCACAAACAAATCCGTGAGGGACCTCTGTAAGTGCACTTGCGGGAACCAAATATCACTCGGAGGGAAGTATACCAGGGTCAAGGGCAACACGGGAGGTGCTAGAACTAGCTTTTGCGGGGCCATAATTTTTGTACAAGATAGCACGAGGTGAAGGAGGGGGCGATGGACACCGGGTTTTCCGTTTGGGTCTTTTATTGTTGAGACCGGAATCTGACATCTTTCTATAGATTACTCTAGTTAGGGAGATGTGTATAGATGTGCATAGATGTGTACAGAGTAAATGAAAAATACAACGAGAGAGGGAGACATTTTATGACGAAAGCAAAAGAGCATGGCCAAAGGTCCTCAAATTCTTTAAAGTTCTTTGCAACTATTTATCATCCCATCGCTGGCTGGTGCCAGTATTTTATCGGCGCTACAACCATTTTTTGTTGCGAATGGCTTCGTTTGCATCAGACTTCACAAAGAAGGTTCCGCCTTGCCCCCTCCTAATTGTCACAGGTTTCTTGGGATCAGGAAAGTCAACGCTGATCAACAACCTTCTGACGAGTCACGAGCACGGATTGAAAATTGCCGTAATCGAGAATGAGTTTGGCGACAGCGGTGCGATTGAGAAGGCTGTTGGAATGGATGGCGTTGTGAAGACTGTAGGGGCAGCGGGGGAGGAAGATGACACAGGAGGGATGTTTTTGGAGATGCCAAATGGTTGCGTATGCTGTTCTTTGAAATCTGACCTACTATCGACAGTTGAATCGCTTTTTACATCCGGGAGGAAGTTCTCTTGCGTCCTTTTGGAGCTCTCTGGCCTTGCCGATCCCGGGCCTGTGCTAACAAATTTGTGGAGTGAGGGGGCTGATGAGAGTAGTCCTGTGACGATCGGGGGAGTGGTTTGTTTGGTCGACTGCAACGATTTTTTCAAGGGGGGTATAGGTCTGAAGACAATTGAGGGAAGGCGCCAAATAGGATTTGCAGATAGGGTCTTACTGACCAAGGTTGACTTGTGCCAGGGGGAGAAGAGTCTGGAAAGGGATATCAAAGTTTTCATCTCGGAGAAGAATCCTACAGCGAGCGTAAAACTCTGCAACCGTGGTGATTTTGGCGGCGATCTTTACTGGCTTCTCGGTGTCGACAGAAGCGGTGCGCCGGCGGGCAGCGAAGCGTCAACAAACAGCAAAGAGAAGGCCCTCCAGGGCCTTCAGGCAAATGCAATTATGTGGGGGGAGATTTTTGGACCAGGATTAAATTTTGCTACTGCATTTAATAAGACAAGCACAGGCAAGCTTGAAAGCGTAGAAGAAAGCGGAAGAGACCACGTGCACACTCACGACGTGACAAGCTTTGTCGTAAAAATTGACGGGGGAGGAGTACGGCTTGGAAAGTTGAGGCGATTCTTGGCGGAACTTTTGTGGAGCGACTGTGACAAAAGTGAAGACGACAATCACGAGATAGACGACGGAAATCAGGAGATTTGGCGCATCAAGGGCTTGTTCCACGTCGTCAGAGGGAGCATGGAAAATGACAGCGACGACGACGATGACGACGATGACGACGATGACGACGATGACGACGATGACGGCGACGTGAGCGATGACAACATCGGTTTAAGAGATGAAACGACGGTTCAGCATTTCAGCTCAAGACAGTATATTTTACAGTGCGTCGGAGATCTCTTTGAAGTGAAGCGATCAAAGTCACATTGGGAGGAAAAATCGCCAGGGGAGAGGAGGGAGAATTTGTTTGTAGTTATCGGACGAAACATGGACCGAGCAAAGATAGAGGATGGAATCAGAAAAACAGTTACAGCAGCTGTGATGTGATGTGATGTGATGATCTGTGGGATGTGATGGGGTGTCTCTATGGACGAACATTGCGTTCAGGGCAGAATAAAAAAATAGATTTGGACGGTAGATCTCGAGCCATGTTAGCAACAATTTACGCCCTCACATTATCATCATACAATCATTCGCTTGCGCTTCTCCTCCTCCATTTTGCCCTTGACAACAGAATCTTCCAGACTATCAAGCCACTCCTCCACTTCATCTTCATTCTCGGCGAAAAACATTCGGGTACCAATCGATGGCGAGGAAAGGGTTATCATCTCCTTCATGGTAGGGTCGGCCTCATTCCTGTTTTGAGCATACTTTACTATTGTGTCAGGGGTCAGCTCGATGGTTTCGATGACAACCTCATCCCCTTCACTTTTGTAGCAACTAAACGTAGGCGGCAAGACAGATTCGTCGACTTTAAAGAACATTTTTCCCGCCGGAGTTTTGTCAATTTTCAGATATCCTGACTTGGCTTCGGCCATTGTGTATGGTTCCAGCGGTGGGAGAGGTGTATTATCAGCTTTTGGAAGTGTTGCGGTCGAACTTGGTACTTCGTCCAAGTTCGAGGGAGGTTGAATGACAGCATCACGAGCGACACCATCGCTGCGTACTCGAGTAGACCCGATCTCCTCAGCCTCTCCCTTCAACTCGGATATTTCAGCGCGAGCCTTTTCGTACTGCTTTTCGAGGTCTGCAGCAGCTTGCAAAGTATCACTGCTATCATTCTCTGATATATTAGGAAGACTTTTTTTTTCGATGCTGTTTTCCCTCTTATCCCTGTCGGGCGAAGGCGGCGGTCGAGGGGTCGAGCTTATCCGCCGCTTTTCTCCCCTGGTGGCGAGCGCACTGCTACGTTTCGGCGCCTTCACCGAAGTCTTCCTTTTCGCCGATGGGGGCACCGTCGGAGGAGCAGGATTAGATGTCGAAGATGCGATGGAATCGTTATCCTCATTGGGAGGCCTCGGTAATTTATTGCTGTTATTGTTCGAATTGGAGGGCACAATTGTTTTCTGTGTACGCCTTGAGAGAATATCGCTGTCACCATCGCCGTCAGCATTTTTTTCTTCAGCACTGTTTTTCACACCCTCGCTGCCCACAACAACATTGACATCCCCTCCGTCTTCCCAAACATTCACGCTGACTCGAACTTCAGCGTTCTTTAAGAGACCCACTTTGTTGTCTCGCTTCAAAACACTACAAAGGTAGCTGGACAGAGATGTGCTATCCGATGCCAGCAAGTAATCACGCAGGTCATCCGAAAGAACGTTAGTGAGCGTGTCGGCAAAATTAGCCACTACCTCATCTGATGAACTCACAAACACATAATAACCGGTTGCTGTCGACACGCCAAATGCATACACATCCTCTTCAGCGTGAGGATTAGGTAGTTCTATGCCTCCTGAAAAATCAGAAGCATCCACACGTAGGCCTCCGTTTCCGCCGACCAAAACAGCGCCAGAGCTTAGGTCAATTTCGACCTCGCATTCTTTCGCCGACTCGTTCTTGTAGCCGCGCATAACCGGTTTGCCAATCTTTTCATCAAACAAGAAGCGGAAGTAACGACGGGTCCACCTCGGTTTCTTTTGACCAAAACTGCTGGCCGCTTGCCCAAAGCAAGTCGTCAGGTAGCCACTGACTTTTTTGTCTGTGGTGATCTTTGCACGAATCTCATACCTACTACTTTTTACTGTACGAATCGATTTATTGACAGTCGATATCGTGTTCTTGCCCGCAACACCCCCAACACCAGCACCAAAAGGACTAGAAGCTACGCGAACACGATCGCCGCCAACCACTTCTCCCCTTATCTCTTCCCAGACCAGCTTCAATATACCACATCTCCCTCGGACCAAATCCCTTACCACTCGACAGTCGCGGGATTTTTCGAAAATAAACGACAAGAGTCGACCGTCCCCGAGGCTTAACCTAAGCATCTTGGACGACGGATGCGATATCAAACCAATTTGCTCGTAATTTGTAGAAGTAACTTGTTTTATGTTGGGCGTGGCAGTCGTGGAATCAGACGATGGTGACACAGTTACAATGGATAAATTTCGCTCGGACAGCCTTAGGTACGACGTTCTACTTCCTGGAAGGTCCGGCGAGCTAGCCTTCCATTGCTGCGTGAGATTTCCAGTATTAGGAGTAGGTGTGCGCGTCAGATAGGTAATGACAGCATTTCAGTTTCGGGTTTTATGTGAGTGTGATGTGTTCAATTCTATAGAGCAGTACACCCAAACTTACCTCCCGCCAACCATTGCCCGCAGCGTTCCCCAGGTCCCACACTTCCGCACCAGCCAACTCAACTTCAACATCTTTTGTCGTCTTCGTTTTTATCACGGTTCCCTCTGCCAAGCTCTGGATTATCCCAACAGCCTCCTCACAAAGAGAGTCAGATAAAAACTTGACAATAATCTGGCGGTGGCTGGACAAAGTAACCCGGACGACGGATCTAGTCTTACCATTTCCGCCAATATCCAAACGATAAAGTTGTGTGAGGTCCATGTTGGTACCCCAAAGCTCGCCACTCGAAACATCTGCAAAGCACATTGTCTTCTCATAGATATCAAGGACCATCAACTTATCATCGTTTGAGGTCAAGTCCGAAACAGCGGACACCGGAGAACTATGCTTTTGCAAGAATGGCGATCCTGAAGAGTCCGGAGATATACTGGGATACATTTTCACGAGGTATGTTATGCGAGGGGAGGATCTAAATAAGGACTGATGAGGTTGGGTGCTTTGCGACAGAGGCTGAGGAAAAGCAAATAGCGCGCTGCTACTATGGTTGTGCTCAGACATCGTCATCTGACTTATCGAATCGTTTGTCATCCCTTTCCTCAGCATGAAAGACAACTGAAAGAACTTGCTCTTTTTTTGGCCGAAGAAACTGAATGCCCCTTAAAAGTACATTCAAACCCAACCCTACCCTCAAAAAGACCCGCCTAAGGCCCTTCCAAAGATCAGCGTCGTGTTAACGGCGACTTAAGGACAGAAATAAGCAAGAAACTTTATATGGCGAGAACCAAAACCAGAACGAAGGAACTTAGAGCAAGGAATTGAATATCAATTTTTTATATGGATAAAGCCCTGCTGCAGGCACCGACAACTTACGTTAACACCTGAGTTGGACGAAGATGGTTGAATCAAAATCCTCAACGACAAAAACTAAGATCGCCTGTTGGGAGTCTGTTGCAGAGAAGACTACGAAGAAAGGGCGGCCGATCATATCAAGAATGGCGCTCATGTTCACAGTATTTTTGAGGAGGAAAAGGAGTTGTTCTCATCTCTTGTCGAAA
>ERZ651776.2807-NODE-2807-length-18285-cov-2.630217_pt1 | contig 18285 bp, 7 predicted proteins | sample MGYA00514761_ERZ651776 | MGnify/ENA metagenome assembly ERZ651776 | reverse complement strand
CTAAATGTTGCATCAGGGGCAAGTGTAATGTTTACAGCGAAATTAGAATTAGCAGGACATGCTCCTCCAGTGGTATATGTAACAGTGTATGACCCAATACCCGGCACATCAAGATCAATTAATCCAGTTGCTCCATTAATGGTTAGGCCTCCTGTTGCAGTAAATGTACCTCCACCTGTTCCTGTAATAGTTGCTTCCGGATCTATTGCAGTTAAACAAAAAGTTCCTGCTGAATAGGAGAATGAAGGATCATCATCTCCACTGATAGTAACTGATATAATAGAAGAAACAGAACAGATTCCAGGAGTTGTGTATGTGACGTCATAAGTATCAGCTGTAGAAGCTGAAACATCAATTTCTCCAGTAGTTGCGTTAATTGATAACCCTGCAGGTGTGGCTGTAAATGTACCTCCACCGGTCCCCGTGATTACAGCAGCCATATCAGTTCCGTTTTGACACTCTGTTGTAGAGTTATACGAATAGGTAGCGTCCTCATCCAGAGAAATTGTTACTACAATATCAAAGAAATCAGAGCATGTTCCAACGGTTGTATAAGTAACGGTATAGACTCCAGGAGCTGAAGCTGATACATCAATATCTCCTGTGGCACTGCTCAATGATAAACCGGCCGGCAAAGCAGAGAAAGCGCCCCCACCTGTTCCAGTAATGGTTGCGGTTATGTCTGTTCCCCCTTGACACTCTGCAGTAGAGCTGAATAGATATGTTGCATCTTCTGCTGGGTCAATTGTTACAGATGTTGATGCATTAGCAGCTGCACACCCTCCTGAAGCAGCTATGTCATTATCTACTGTATATGTTCCCGGTGTTGAAGTGTTTAAATCAATTTCTCCGGTTCCTGAATTTATGCTTAAACCAGCAGGAGAAGCTGTAAATGCACCTCCACTGGCTCCTGCTCCATAAGTTACTGAAGCTGTACCTCCATTCTCACAATAAGGGGATCCCGCGTAGCTAAATGTTGCATCAGGGGCAAGTGTAATGTTTACCGCGAAATTGGAACTGGCAGTACATGCTCCTCCAGTGGCATATGTAACAGTGTATGACCCAATACCAGAAACACCAAGATCAATTAATCCAGTTGCTCCATTAATAGTAAGTCCACCAGTTGCAGTAAAAGAACCACCAGTTGTTCCAGCAATTGTTGCAAGTGGGTCTGCTCCTGTCACACAAAATGTTCCTGATAAGTATGAGAAAGTGGCGTCCTCATCTGCATTAATAGTAACAGAAATAATTAGGGAAGCAGAACAGGTCCCAGGGGTTGTATAAGTAACGTCATATGCATTAGCTGTAGAAGTTGAAACATCTATAAGCCCAGACCCTGCATTAATAGTTAATCCAGCTGGTGTAGATGTAAATGTACCTCCAGCAGTTCCGGTAATTGTAGCGGTCATATCAGTACCACTCTGACACTCAGTTGTTGAGCTATAAGTATAAGTAGCGTCTTCATCCGCAACGATAGTAATTGCTTGGTTAGAGTTTGCTGAACATGCCCCAGTAGTTGTATATGTAACTGTATAGGCCCCAGCAGTAGATGCTGATACATCAATGTCTCCAGTTACACCATTAATACTTAAACCTGCGGGCGCTGCAGTAAATGCTCCTCCAGTAGTTCCGGTAATAGTTGCCGTTGCATCTGTACCACTCTGACATTCATTTGCAGAGCTTAAAGTAAATGAAGCATCTTCATCAGCGTTAATTGTAACCGATATAATACGAGTAGCTGAACAAGCTCCAGGGGTTGTATAAGTTACATCGTAAGTGTTAGCCATAGAAGTAGAAACATCTATTGATCCAGTTGAACTATTCAAAGAAAGACCAGCTGGTGTAGCTGTAAATGTGCCTCCAGGGGTTCCAGTAATAGCAGCAGTCATGTCGGTTCCACTTTGACACTCTGAAGTTGAACTATATGTGTAAGTAGCGTCTTCATCTGCAATGATAGTAATTGCTTGATTTGAAGTTGCCGAACAAGGACCTGCAGTAGTATATGTTACAAAGTAAGATCCAGGATCCGATGTAGATAAATCAATTAACCCACCAGGGTTTAAACTTAGACCAAGCGGTGCAGTAAATGTCCCACCAGCGGTTCCACTAATTGTAGGTGTTGGATCAATTCCACCGACACAGTAAGAAGCTGAAACATAATTAAAGGAAGCGTCTTGATCAGCATTTATTGTAACAGAAATAATTAGCGTATTTGCACAAACCCCTGGGGTTGTGTAGGTCACATCATATGTATTCGGTGTAGATGCAGAAACATCTATAAATCCAGTAGTTGCGTTTAAACTAATCCCAGCAGCTGGAACAGAAGTAAAACCACCTCCAAGCACTCCTGTTATTATAGCTTCCATATCCGTACCACCCTGACATTGAATTGTTGAGTTATAAGTATAAGTTGGGTCTTCTGCAATTCCATCCACCGTAATCACTATAGTTTCAGTCGAACAACCACCTGAGTTGCAGGCCTCAAAAATTACATTGTATGTTCCAGTTGCAGTATATGTATGGGGAGGAGGGTTTTGCAAAGTCGAAAAAGTTCCATCATCGAAATTCCATAACCATGAAGTTGCTGGATCTCCAATTGCTGTTACGTCTGTAAATGTCACATCTAAAGGAGCACATCCTGAATTAATATTTGCAGAACCATCAGCTGTTGGAAGAGTTACAGAACAATCTATAATCTCAACATAATCTAATTTTTGATCCGTGTTTGAACAGCCCAGTCCTTTTGTCCCGATTAGAATATCATCAATTGCAATAATATTCATATCGGTTGAATTATTCCTAAAGGCGATATATACTGTTTGACCTGCATAAGCAGATAAATCGACACTTCTATTGGTAGGGGTTGTCGATTCCGCAGCTGTGGAAAACAATAAGGCACTAAAGTTACCTACATCTGCAGGTAACGCTCCGGTAGTAGATAACCTTACTTCATATCCATCAGGCCAACCTGGATCGGAAGCAAATGCTTCCCAATATAGCTTTTGGTCTGCTGGCAAAGGTCCAATTGCAGGTGTAATCATCCAATCATTTGCGACAAATGCAGGACCATCTACCCAACTTGAGCTTACTGCTTCAAACTCACCGTTTGCGTCAATATCATATGTTCCACCAAGCCAATCGCCAATACCATAATTATCTATCCCACCATCTTGATCAACAAGCGTAAAGGTTCCTGGTATTGCGGCTTCAAACTGTTCTAAGAACAATGTGTCAGCTGCGTATGGAGATTCATCGGTTGTAGTTAATGAGACATAGTAAATTCCAGGCGTAGAGTAGGTATGCGCTTGAGTTGTTGAAGTGCCCGATGACATAACTGTACCATCACCAAAGTCCCAAGTATAATCAGACATTCCTAAAGGTGTGCCAGTGAAGGTTATATTTTGAGTATTACAAATTGGGTTCGCTTGATCTTTTGTAAAATCAGCATCGGGAGTAGTTTGGAATGGATAAACCAAAGATGTTTGTAAAGTGTCTATTCTACCGCAAGTTAAACTTGTGGCTATTATATCAAGATCCACTGGACCTGCTGAAGTGAAATAAGTGTTTACGGTTCTTTCTGCAGAAAATGGTGGAGTAAATGTAAATACTTGACCATCTGAAAATTGATATTTAACCGAAGCTAAATCTGAAAAAGGAGTGTAAAAAACAGTATCGGTTATTTCAACATATGTTGTGTCACAAACGGAATTGTAAATTGCTGATTCAATTTGCGGTAGTGGGTTCCATGGCCCCAAAAGAGGTATTAAAGCAAGGTCAAAGTCTACTGCGTGATCATTTTGATATGATTCAGTTGTTGATGTATTGATGTTCCAAACAAAATTTGAATTATCAGTTTCGCCCTCACCGTCATCAGAATGACCCAATAATAACCTATCTGTGTTTTCACCGCCCGGGTATATCAACATTTCAACATGAAAGAATGCGCTTGGAATGGTTACCGGATTAGTAAAAGGAATCCATATTGTATAATAGCTGGCATCTTGTGGCAACCAATTTGCAGGAGTATACACTCCTGTGCCTCCTAAATACCCACCAGCAGTTGCAGTAGCCAACCAGTCAGGCTCACCAATTTGGGCCCCTGTTGCGTCATCATAAATACTTAAGGCAAATTGTAAATTAGCATTATCATCAACAAAATTCCCAATTGTAATTCTAACTCCACCAACTACAGTTCCAGCTCCGGCGCTTGGAAATCTTTCCGACATTGCAACAAAATCGTCTGGTGCAGACTGTAAAGTTGTAGATCGAGCTCCTGTCATCCAATTATTTGGAGCTCCAGAAAATGAAAATTGTGAAAGTGTTGATACTGGAGTATTCCACTGGACATTTAAAGTGTCACAAAAAGATGGTGGATTGATTACTTCTACATAATCTACTTTCGATTCGCTATCATTACCATTTCCGCTTGTTATTTCAAGTGAAACAGAATAAAGACCAGGAATGGTATAAGTAACATCTGTTGGGGGGGTTTGACCAACAAATGTTGCGTCAGCACCCGTACAGCCTGTACAGGTTACAGTGCCCGAAGCACCCAAGTCAAATTTCCAAGTCCAAGAATTGATAATAGCCGTTGGAGAAGAAAGGTCGATAAAAGTTGTAACCATTGGACCAACACCATAAAGCGGTGTTCCAGAAAATTCTGCAACAGGAGGTTGTGCTCCACATACACCGCCTCCATAGGAGGTCCAACTGGAAAGATATGTGTTTGTCATGCAATGCATTCTTCTACCCTGTTGGTCTGTAAATTGAGAAGAACAGAAAGAGTAGGACATGTGGTTGTTAACTGGGGCATTGTTCCAAGGGTCACTGTCGCACCCACCATTAGAGTTTGAACTTGTTGAACAATTATAAGCATAGGTGTCATGTGGATTCGTATCCGAGCACCAATCACCTTCACGATCACCTTCATCAGTGTATGGGCCACCATTGATTGTTGGAGCACCTGAAGTATTGGAAGACCCGTTAGCATTTCTTACTTTTTCATAACAACTTGAACACTCACCTCTTTCATCAACTCCAGAAAATGTGTGCTCTAAACCAAAAGTGTGTCCCATTTCATGGGCTAAAGTATGTGTGCCCACATTACAATTTCCTTTATTCATAACGATTCCGCTTGAAGTACTACTTGTTCCTCCCATAGGGTCATAAGGGAATCGAGCATATCCTCCAGCGCCCATAGAGCCCACAACATATATGTTGATTAATTGCGCAGGATTTGTAATATGCGCCATTTTTAGCTGTACCTCTTCGGTATCTTCATCGTGGTTATAATTCACATCATCAACTACAAAGTTGGTAGGGTCTGAACAAAAAATCATGTTGTATGGGGCGAAATCGGCATTCAGCTCTGTCATTAAATCATCTATTCTTGTCTGATCGATATTAGAAGATGCCCCTCCCGAAGTTGTTTGCAGTACGTGCCATATAACTTGAAAATATTTTGTTGGAGCCGCAGCAGCATCCCTGTTTGAAGCATTGTCACAAGGAACAGAATACGAACACCCTGCGTCTTTTGTTCCACCAGTTACATAAGGTCTTGGGGTAAAACAAACTGAAGAGATCTCTGTATTGTCCGGAACTGTAAAATCTACCTCAAACCCATCTACAGAAAGTAGTTTTCCGTTTTCAGATAATGGTAAATTACGAGGGTCACAATTTCCATTTGCATGATCACATAGCCGATGAGAGTTAGTAGTTTTATCGCTATTCTTCACAAGCTTCATGTTCGCAATAACGTTATTTATAGGTAAGTTTTGTTTTACTATTTTCGGCCTTTTCTTAGTCGCCAGAGATTGTTCTTGCAAGTTGCTATTAGAAATGCTCTTGATTTCTTTTTTAACTAAAGAAGTTGATTGTGTTTGACTAAATCCGCTAATAATTAAACCGGTCGAAAAGAATACTGAAAGAATTAAATTTTTCATTTTTATACAATTGATTTGAGTTTAAATATGACGAAAATTTCATATGAAAAGATGCTTTGCATGAAGATCATCAATTTCTGTTGTCGAAATATCAGAGCAGAAAGTTAAACAATAATAATTAATATTCGTTTTAAAAATAAAACAAGTTAACTAATTATCATCATTTTTATTTTAGGAAGTTGTCTACAACTAAAAAGAATAGATCGTGCATGTCGTTATCCGTTTATTTGGGAACTAGGAAAAGCTTGTTCCTGAGCGTAATTTGCCATCTAATAATAACGGGTAAGTTTGTTATTGAACAATAAACTTATTCCAGTTTCCCTCAGAATTTACAATAATATATGTTCCTGGGTGTATTTGTTTAGTTAAAAAAGAAGATTCAGGTTTGTCCGTTTCATACACTAACTCTCCGAGAATATTGTAAACCTTAAACATAGCATCGTTTGACAAATGTAAAATGTCAGTCACTGGGTTCGGGTAAATACTTAACTTCTGATAATTCGATTCAACGATGTTGATTGTCGATAAATCTAAATTATGCGCATACAAGCCAGTACCTGTTCCAACCAACAGGTCGTCATAAAAAAGCACATTAATGTTTGTTCCAACAGGATAATTATAAGCCACATTCCAAGGATTAGAAAAGTCTAAAGGAATAGTGTGTATCTGCTCATTTATTGCCATAAAAACATAACCTTCTCCAAGCGTGATTGCACTACCATATCCTCCTGCCCACGGTCCAAAATAGGAACTCCAAACACCTCCTGCTAATTCTTTAATCTGAACATTGTTAACTGGCAATAGGCCAGGATCTGTGTTCAAGAAAACAAGTGTATCTCGTGTGGTATTAATTTGAATGTCTACCACGCCATCGGTTGCTCCATAAGATCCATCTCTTGCAAGAGACCAAACGCCGGTAATTAATTCAGCTCGAAACAAACCATATGCTCCTGAGGTAATAGGGTCTGATTCTAGACCTATGTAAGCTACAACATTACCGTTTTCCAATGAAAACTCAACATCAAGAACATTTACATCTTGGCCATTCACACTTGAGATTAAAAGTAATTGGTTCCATGATGCACCTGCATCTAAACTATAAAAACAACCACCTTTATCTCCGTATTTACCGGTAAATCCAGCTACTACAACAGAAGAATTATCTGGAGAAACTTCTATTGAAGTACAATGAGAATTTATTGAATTAAAATTGTAAGGAGCATTTTCCGGAGAAAATGCTTGGCTCCAAAGTGTTCCAGAATTAGATGTCTTATAAATCCTTTGATTCCCTGCATATATGACATTGTCATTATTTGGATCCATACCGATAGCTTCATAAGGCGAGCCATCACCTGTTGGAAAAATAGTTGAGCTCCATGTCTCGGAAGCAGTGTTATAATCCATTACACTTCTGATTCCAGATTTCGAGGCAACCCAACCTTTTGTGAAAGAGGAATTCATGTCAATGTCATTTACTTGAACCGCCTCTAAGCCTGTATTCCATCCAAAAATTGAATCCGATTGGTAAGTGGAATAACCCATCCCAACATTGGTTGAATGATATTTTAGATCATTCATAATTGGATCAGCTTTTGTAACGCCATCATTGGCTCGATTATAGTTGCCTATATACATGCTGCCTGGATTAACCCAGTCACTCATAAAACTGGTATCTTTTAGAACAGCGTTGCCAAGAAAAAGATTTCTTTCTGTAGCAAGGTCGTCAATGATTAGGTTGCTGCCAACAACTCCCCCAACGAGGCCAGGAGTATTAATAGGTTCATAATCCCAAGAAGCGCCGTTGGAATTACTCCAGGCAATGTGTCGATTTGTAGCAGTTGGGTTCCCAAGCGGCGGCTGTCCTGCAACATACCAAGTGCCATTATCTGCAAACCCGTAGGTTTGCCATTCTACATTAGTTACAGACGGAGCTGGGATAAAAAAAGACAGTATGGGAGTAGAATTAGTCATTAGGTGTATAGGGTCGTCAAAGGACAACATGTGTGGACTAGCACCTCTTTCAAAAATGCATAATACATTATTAGAAGAGTTTACAAGCATTTGAGGAGGGTCAAAGTATGTTTTCAGCATAGACAATCCGTTGGTTGACGTATAATTGCCAACTGAACTAATAGCGCCAAATTCAAGTGTATCAAAACCACTTGGTAAAGGGTTGTTTTTTAACAAAAACATTGTATCCCCTACAATTAAAAATTCCTTAACCATGCTATCCACTGCTACTGCAGATGATGAGGTGAAATCTGTTTGATAAACATAGCTTTGGTGTAAAAAAAAGATAGAATTACTTGTTTCATGAATTTCAATATTTCCAATACCCCCGCCATAGCCATTGTCAGCATCTGCGCTTGGAAGTGGTGTCCAATCAAAATTTGTTAAAGGTCCGGTCCCTGGCCTGTAGGCTTTAGAAAAGAAAATGGAGTTAGGACTTTCGGTGCTAACAACAACATAAACAGAGTCTGTATCAAAAGACCAAGTTTCTATATCGCCAACTGTGCCACCGTAAACTTCTTGTGCAACAGGTGCTGTTAAAGTTTGGGAGTTAATTTGAAATGAAACGAAAAAACAAATAAATAAAGCAGGTAAAATTTTCATAACAAGTAGTTTAAGGAAAATCTAAGATATTATTTAAATTTAAAAAAACAAACTTATACAGATTTAATAGCATAAGAATTGAAACAAATTAAAGAGGCTTGAGTAGAAGACTTTATGAAATACAGCGTTTTTATTTTCATCACTTTAACCGTATCTATAAGTTTCGCACAGGATTACTATTCAACAAGCTCAAAAGAGTTTTTCGAGCAAGGACTTGCAAATGACACAGCTAATTTAGAATCCTTAGATTTAGAATTACTCCAGGCTGCAATATTTCATTCTACGAACCTACAACGTTCCAAAAAAAGACAGTTTAAATATGGAAAGAATCTTGAAAAAGGAGCTTCTTTTCATTCGTCAGAAATGCAGAGCAAGGGATTTTTTAGCCACTTAAATAGAAAAAACAAAAAGTACAAAACACCTTTTGATAGAGCAGAAAAATTTAAAGCTAATTATATAACCGTAGGGGAAAATATTCTGGAAGAAATTGCTCTTGACTATAAAGATAATAGTGTCTATGATTCGGAGCTGGAAAATGGAATTTATGTTTTTTACCACCACAATAATGGAAAAAGAATTAGAGAACTAACGTATAAAGAAATTGCAAATAAGATGGTTGATTCTTGGATGCACTCTCCAGGCCATAAAGCAAATATTTTAAGAAAAAATTACACATATTTAGGAGTTGGTGTAGCGATAAAGAAAAGTCCATATGGAGCAGATGATTTGCCAACTATATTTGCTACACAGCTTTTTGGTGGGTAATCTGCTATCGGTATATTTTTGTTAAAACGGTTTCAATAGCTGAATACGCTGCTTTTAGTTTTAAGAACCTTTTATCTCTATTTTTAGCAAGCTTATTATATTTTAATTTCCCTTTTGTTTTAAGAGTAGTTATCCAATAGTGATAACTGAACACCGCCGAAACCATTAACGACCCAAAGTAGTACAACCAGATATAGTGGTCTGTAAAAATTGCTACAAGCATCATTTGCACACCCCAAAACATCCAAAATAGAATAACTCCCATTGCCATCTTGATGGAGCTATGAAAATGAATGTCCTTTACTTTTTTCTCGACAAACAAAGCAGGCAATTTATAAGGAAGGTAATTATTAATTACGCCATAAAGGTGCAATGGAAAACCCATAATCAGCATTAATATTGGCAGAACGGTATTGTGTTTTTCTTTGCGTAATAACCAGGATTTTAATTCTAGGGTTTTCAGCAAAGAGGTAAGTTGTTCTGAACTTTCCTTCCATTCGTTGGCTTCATTTGGATTCTTTTTGATCCAATTTTCGGCTTTAGTAATAAACCTTTTTTGACAATTAAATTCGTCAATTATTTTATTCCCTTTAATTTTTTCATATTGGTTTATTTCATCGTCAAAATCAAATAGCGCCGCATGAATTGCATCATAATATTCAGCATTTTGAATATCAACCATTAAGTTGCTCATTCTGCTACTTAATTCAGCTTTCATTGTGTTTAATGTCGATCCATCATCTTTCTCATAGGCTTCGAGGTAATCATTTATTTTCATCGGCTTGCCGAAATTGATTAGCATTTTCGCTCCCATGTTTACGGTGTCGCTATAATACAATCCTACAGGTATAATATTTACATCATCCTCTTTGTATTTAGCGGCGGCGCCTAAGCCAATTCGAAAAACTCCTTTTTGCAACGGCCTCAATTTTTTTTGCTTACCTTGATTACCTTCGGCAAAGATTAATATTGGTTTATTTGCATGAAGCAAATCAAAGCATTTATCAAAAACAGCCTCGTTTTTCTTTACTGTGTTTCCTCCATCTCTTTGCCTATAAATAGGCATCATATTTATAGACCACAGAAGTCTCGCCATGGCTGGTTTTTTAAATATATCGGCCCTAACCATATAATAAAGCGGCTTATTAAGCTTTATTCCGATAACAACCGGATCCATAAAAGCATTTTGGTGATTAGCTGCAAAAAGAACGGGTTTGTCTTTTGGAATATTCTCTATTCCAACAGCTTGGTGTTTTTTGTAGAATGTCCGAGCACCTATGGCTACTAAAGAATATCCAAAAAAATACAGAGGGGTCCAATCTTTAATCCGCATGTCTATCGTAATTCGGCCTCTAGTTTTTCAATAAGGGATAATTGAATTTTGCTCATTACACCGTCAATTTCTTTATCCTGGAGCGTTTTATTTTTGTCTTGTAAAGCAAACCGAACCGCATAAGACTTTTTCCCTTTCTCCATATTCTTTCCCTTATAGACATCAAAAAGGCTAATCTCTTTTAGCAATTCGCTATTACAAGTTTTCGCTATTGACACAATTTCAGAAAACTTTATTTCCTCGTTTAATAACAAAGATAAATCTCGTTTTACGCGTGGAAATTTATCCAACTCCTTAAATTTTACCGGACTATTGGCGGCAATATCTAACAGTGCATCCCAATTAAATTCTGCATAAAAGACATCATTGTTTAGCCCGAACTCTTTTTTAAGGTCAGCTCTTATCCAACCAAAGTCAACTACTTTTTTCTTTCCTATTTTGTATGCCAAACCATCTTCCAATAAATCATTTTTAGTCGGCGAAGCTTTATATCTTCCTCCACCAGCTTTATTTAACAGAGAATCTACCATTCCTTTTAATGTAAAAAACGAAACATCACTTGTACCGCTATTCCATAATTCTTCCGTCTTCTTTCCGCTTAAAAAGAGCGCCAACTGACTACTTTCTGAAAACCCGGATTCAAATTTTTGATAAATTTTTCCAAATTCAAAAAGTTTAACGGAATCACTTCCATGGTTTTGATTCAATCGAACAGCTTCTAAACCATTAAACAATAATGATTGTCGCATTACACTTAAATCAATACTTAGAGGATTAAGCATTGCTACATTAAACTCCGATTTGATGCTTGGCGTGTTGGCCAGGTCAACGTAACTATCTTTTGTCAATGAGTTTGACATTGCTTCGTTTAATCCAAATGAAACAAGCATGTCGCTCACCATATTTTGCAAATTTTCTTTGTCAACCTTTGGGCGGTAGGTAATAGAGCTATTTAGCTTTTCTGGAATAGGAACATTGTTGAAGCCATAAATTCGTAATACTTCTTCAGCAATATCGGCTTCTCTCAAAACATCTACCCGATAAGAAGGAACTTGAATTTTTAATTTAGAGCCTTGTTTATTTAAGATAGTAATGTCTAATAATGTTACTATTCTTTCGATATCAGCCTGCACAAAACCAACTCCACATAGGCGTGAAATTCTATTACAATCAACTTCAAAAACAAAATCTTCAATAGTGGCTGGGTAAATGTCTGTTATTTCAGAAGCTACTGTTCCTCCGGCAATTTCTTCAATTAAAAGAGTAGCTCTTTTTAAAGCAGGGATAGCCGTATTAATATCTACTCCTCTTTCAAAACGGAAAGAAGCATCTGTATTAAACCCGTGTCTTTTTGCTGTTTTTCGAACAGCAATAGGATTAAAATAAGCACTTTCTAAAAACACGGATGTAGTTTCTGTTTTAACTCCAGATTCAATTCCTCCGAATACACCTGCGAGGCACATTCCTCCCTTTTCATTACAAATCATCAAATCATTTTCCGAAAGCTCTCTTTCTACATCATCCAATGTTGTAAATTTTGTCCCTTTTTTTAGCTTTTTAACTATAACATTACTTCCAACAAAGTTAGCATCAAAAGCATGAAGTGGTTGGCCGTATTCGTGCAATACAAAGTTGGTAATATCTACTATATTATTAATTGGAGAGAGTCCAATTGAACGCAATTTATGTTGTAACCATTCTGGAGATTCCGCTACTTTAACATCGTTAATAACAACACCCGCATATCGTGGACAAGCTGCAGAATCTTCGACAGAGATATTAATTCTAACATCATTTGATTTGACAGAGAATGAACTTGTGTCAGGAGTCTTTAACGTTTCATTTTCAGCAATTAACCCTTTATATTTTAGCGCGGCTAATAAATCTCTAGCAACACCGATATGCCCCATTGCATCGGCACGGTTTGGCGTTAATCCAATTTCTATAACTGTTTCGTTTTCTACTTTAAAGAACGTGCTTGCATCCAGACCAACTTGAGCGTCTTCTTCCAAAACCATGATTCCATCATGCCCTGTTCCTAATCCAATTTCATCTTCAGCGCAGATCATACCAAAAGATTCTACACCTCTGATTTTAGCCTTTTTAATTTTAAAAGCTTCTTCACCTGTTGGATGAATTGTAGTTCCAGGTAATGCAACAACTACTTTTTGCCCTACTTCTACATTAGGAGCTCCGCATACAATTTGCTGCGGCGATTCTTCCCCAACATCAACGGTTGTAATATTCAAACGATCAGCATCTGGGTGTTTTTCTTTCGTTAAAACGCGGCCAATTTTTAAGCCTTTTAGTCCACCAGGGATTGACTCTATAGTTTCCACTTTTTCAACTTCTAAACCTATATCAGTCAATATTTCAGATACAGTTTTAGCGTCAAGATCTGTGTTAATATATTCTTTTAACCAGTTGAAAGAAATTTTCATGCGTTCTTTTGATAATTAATTGACGTCAAAAGTAACGGTTTTGCTAAGAAAAAAGAAATAACAAGAGACTGTTTTAAAGCGCTCCCTTTTTGTCATTTCGATCGAAGCGGAAAATTTATATAGCTACTTTGAGAAACAAGATTGATTTGTTATACTTAGAGGAGTAGAAGGTACTCGTTTTAGAAAAGAATTCGGGGGTGTTTTTTAGGAATAGAAAAAAATAATGCATAAAAAACCCCCTGCTTTAAGATGGGGTTTTGATTGTGTCAACTTGTGTTTGCATTATTAATGGATGCACCATACTTAGTAAGAGTATGATTTGGCCCGGTAACCATAACCAATCCATTCAAGAACGTAAAAACAAGGACACTAAATGACATTACCTCCAATAGAGGAACTAATTGACTTCATAATACGAACCAATGCAAACGCCCTGCAACGCTAAGGTTGTAGAACTAAGTGTAATTGTGAAGGGACGTTGAACCTATTTTGCCTTCCCAAGTATTCTAAACATCCCAGTTCCACAAGTTGGGCATTTCCCTTTCATTGCTTTTCTTCCATTTTTCATCGTCACTTCTGCACCATCTTTTATTTCTTTCTTTGCTTTACATTTTACACAATAACCTTCCATAACGTATAGTTTTTAGTTTCTTAAAAAATTTATTATCTCCCAATATACATATTATACTTTAAAAACACCCTAATTTCTTCAGGCTTTATTAACAGTTCGTTGTGAACATCCTCATGGGGGTTAAAAATAAAAAAAGGGTAGGTATGGTAGTAAATAATTTGTGGATAGGGAGTTTTGAAAGCTGATGGGGTTAACCTAAAAGTTCGTTGGATAACAAAAAACACCTAAAAAGACAATGAAAATAATGATTTTGTAGCTTTTTAACTATATTGGTCCATAACAGGATAAAACACGTGTTTTAGCGCTACGTTGTAAATTACCAAATAAATGAGAAACCTTCTATTCATACTACTTATAATCTCTTTGGCAAGCAAAGGACAATTCTCAATAGACCACCAAGCAAAAGTAGATTCATTGAATCAGGCGATCAAAACTGCAAAGCACGATTCTACATTAGTTGCGTCTTGGATCGCGTGGGACAACATAATCTATCTAACAGACCCTGAGCTCGATTTCATCTTGAATCAAAAAATAGACAGTCTTTGTGAATTAAACCTTGACAATAACCTCAGTAAACAGGAAAAAACGTTTTTCCTCAAGTCTAAAAGTGTTGCTCTTAATAACATTGGTATTATCTATAAACACCAAGGTGACTTTGCAAAAGCCATCGAGTACTATTCTGAAAGCCAAAAAATACGAGAGGAAATAGAAGATAAACCCGGCATCGCTGCAACTTTAAATAACATTGGACTTATTTATCGAGACCAAGGCGACTTTGCTAAAGCCATTGAATACTATTCTAAAAGTCTAAAAATACGAGAGGAAATAGGAGACAAACTAGGCGTTGCTATGTCCTTAAACAATATTGGGATTATCTATAAAGACCAAGGCGATTTTACGAAAGCCATTGATTACTATTTTAAAAGCTTAAAAATAAAAGAGGAGCTTGGTGACAAAAAAGGAATCTCTGCCTCTTTCAACAACATTGGGGGCACCTATGCTAACCAAGGAGATTATACTAAAGCCATTGATTACCACTCTAAAAGTCTAAAAATAGATGAGGAGCTTGGTGACAAAAAAGGAATCGCTATCTCTTTAAATAACATTGGGTTTATCTATGCTAACCAAGAGGAATTTGCTAAAGCCATTGAGTACTATTCTAAAAGCCTTAAAATAGACGAGAAAATCGGAAACAAATTAGGTATCGCTAGCTCTTTAAATGACATTGGGGGTGTCTATGCTAGCTGCGGGGATTATGCTAAAGCATTAGGCTATTGTTTGCGTTCATTGTCCATTGCCCAAGAAGTAAATGCATTTGCTCAAACAAGGCGATCTGCTAAATCCCTTTGGACAATAAATAAAAAACTAAATCGCCATAAAGAAGCGCTTGAGATGCATGAGCTCTATATTACAATGCGTGATAGCATTAATTCTGAAGAAAATCGAAAAGAAGTTATTCGTCAAGAACTGAAATATAATTATGAAAAACAAGCAGACTCAATTGCAATAGAGCTAAGTAAAAAAGAGGAGCTCTCTAAAGCCGAACAAAAGCGAAAAGAAGACCTCGCTACTAAGGAAAATGAAAAGAAAAATCTGATTATAGCTGCTGGAGCTGGGTTTCTAGCGCTGACCCTCATCTTTACCTTTTTTGTGATTAATCGTCTAAGGGTAACTCGAAAACAGAAAAACATCATTGAAGATCAAAAAAAATCCGTAGAAAAAGCCCACAAAGAAACTGAACGACAAAAGTACCTGATAGAAGAAGTACACACCGAAATAACCGATAGTATTAAATACGCTAAGCGCTTGCAAGATGCTATCCTCCCCTCTTTTGAAGAAGTCAACAAGTATCTGCCAAATAACTTTATTCTGTTTAAGCCCAAAGATTTGGTAAGCGGAGACTTCTATTGGTTTCAGCAGTCGAGCGGCACGGCTTATTTAGCTGCTGCCGATTGCACTGGTCATGGCGTGCCTGGAGCTATGGTAAGCGTAGTGTGCTCTAATGCTCTCAACAGGTCTGTAAAAGAATTTGGAATTACGGAACCCTCTAAAATACTAGACAAAACAAGAGAACTAGTCATAGAAACCTTTGCTAATAGCAGTGATGAAGTAAAAGACGGAATGGACATTGCTCTATGTGCTTTTAAGGACAACAAGCTTATCTATTCAGGAGCCAATAATCCCCTATGGATTGTGCGAAAAACAGATTTAATTACCGAAGCACAAAAACAAGAACGAAGCACCGTCATCCAAAATGGGCTATCTTTAATTGAATACAAAGCAAATAAACAGCCCATTGGACTCTATAATGGCATGAAGAAGTTTCGCCAAGAAATAATAGAATTACAGCCTGGAGATAGCATCTACTTTTTTACAGATGGATTTGCGGATCAGTTTGGAGGAGAAAAAGGGAAGAAATTCAAGTACAAGCCTTTTAAACGTTTCTTAATTGAACTGCAAACAAAACCCATGAAAGTTCAAGAACAACTTATTTCTACCACCTTCGAAAACTGGAGAGGACAGCTAGAGCAGATAGATGATGTTTGCATAATAGGCGTGAAATTTGAGTAACATTGGAAGCAAAGCAATAAGAGCTAGATTTAATAATATAATTTAAGTACTTACTAACATTTTTTAACTACCGACTATCAAGTTTGAAAAAAATGGACCTATTCAATGATACTCCAAGTTCTAACATTTTACCTTTTGATGGTGAAGTAAAATATTTTGGAAGGATTATTAACAATGAAAACTCTAAACACTATTTCGAACGATTATTAAATAATATTCAATGGGAAAATGACAAAGCAATCATTTTTGGAAAATTGATTATTACAAAACGAAAAGTAGCTTGGTATGGAGACAAACCATTTGATTACACATATTCAAAAACCACTAAATTGGCTCTGCCCTGGACCAAAGAGCTTTTGGAGCTAAAAAACATTATAGAAAACAAAACAGGAGAAAAATTTAACTCTTGTTTACTTAATTTATATCACAACGGAGGAGAAGGAATGACTTGGCATAGTGATGATGAGAAAAATTTAAAAAAAAATGGAGCAATTGGTTCATTGAGCTTTGGAGCAGAACGTAAGTTTTCATTTAAACATAAAGAAACAAAACAAACTGTTTGTGTTTATTTAGAAAGAGGCAGCCTGCTAATTATGAAAGGAAAGACACAAACAAATTGGCTCCACTGCATGCCACCGACTAAAAAAATAAAAATACCTAGAATAAATTTAACATTTAGAACTATTGAAATTTAGTTTTGCAAATGAGCGCAAAAACACGAATGCTGCAACCTTAGCCCAATTCAGTAAGAAATTAACTTTAGTATATTTCATAAAAAAAGGAACTACATTTCTGTAATTCCTTTTTGTTTCTTGTGTCACCTCCAGGGATCGTACCGATAGCTATCGGTACAGGGACTTTCTGAGTATCTCGAGATCAGTTTCAATTCTATTTCAGGAAACCGTTTTAGGTTTTCCAAGTATTTTCTGCTTTTCATGTTTTTGATATGTGCTTCTATTTTACGCGCAATCGTTCTGTTTTCACATTTAATGGAATGAAAAATAATCCAATCAGCCGCTCTTTTGGTAAAACTCCCCGAATATAAGCCATCGTTATGTTGCGATAATCGTGTGGGCAAATCTTGAGTTTCACCAATATAATATTGCTTTACTGATGGGCTATAAAGTATGTAAACATAATACACTACCATTCACAAAAAAAGGAACTACATTTCTGTAATTCCTTTTTGTTTCTTGTGTCACCTCCAGGGATCGAACCAGGGACACATGGATTTTCAGTCCATTGCTCTACCAACTGAGCTAAGGTGACGACCTTAATCGGCAGCAAAGATAGAAATAAATTCAAATTCACAAACTTGGAGGTAAAAAGTTTGTTTATTTAATTATCAATCAGCTTAATCATAGCTAATTTGTCATTTTCTACAAGGTAATAATAGACAGTTTCCACTTGTTACAATAAGAAATTTATATATTTACTACTCTGGATCTTTCTGCTTACGAAAGGGGCATTTATTTAATAGGCATAACCAACAACAACTTTACACGCGAATTGAAGGTGGTGCGACAATAAAAAATAAGATTATGAAAAAACTATTTACAATACTTTTTTTACAAACCATTTTATTTGGAAACATTCATGCTCAATGTTTGGGTGTAGGTTATTTTACAGATAGTGGACAAAATTTAGGATCATCTAATAGCGTAGGTATAGACTTAGCAGATTTAGATGGAGATAGCGATATTGATGCTTATATTGCAAATAGTGGACAAGGCAATAAAGTATGGTTGAATGATGGTAACGGTACTTTTACAGATAGTGGGCAAAATTTAGGATTATCTAATAGCCAAGGTGTAGACTTAGCAGATTTAGATGGAGATGGCGATATAGATGCTTATGTAGCAAATAATGGACAAGCCAATAAAGTATGGCTCAATGATGGAGCTGGTAATTTTACAGATAGTGGACAAAATTTAGGATCATCTGCTAGTTATGATGTGTCCTTGGCCGATTTAGATGGAGATGGCGATA
>ERZ651776.2806-NODE-2806-length-18286-cov-7.172387_pt1 | contig 18286 bp, 8 predicted proteins | sample MGYA00514761_ERZ651776 | MGnify/ENA metagenome assembly ERZ651776 | reverse complement strand
ACGAAGAAGAAGAAGAAGAAGAAGAAAAAAAAACAAAGCATGCAACCAAAAAAAAAGCGAGAGGCACACAAAAAATATCTCAATTTTATTATTCTTGGGAAGTTCTTCTCTTCATTAGTCTTGTCACATCATCGAAATTATTATTAAACTTCTCTCATCACTCAGAGAGTACTACTAAAAGACTCTTTTCACACATCAAACACTCTCTGCTCTTCTTGTCTTCACGAGATAAAAAAGCAGAGAGAAGAGAAGAGGCATATCAGAGGAGCAGTCGAGCTTTTCTTCTTCTTCTTCTTCTTCTCGCGAGGATTACGCGACGAAAACAAAGGAGATTTTAGAGGAGACAAAAGACTTTTCAAAAGATGATGATGATGGAATCATTAACGACGACAAAACAGACGACGACGACGAAAGTCGACGATTCAAACAACAACAACAACGATTATTCAAATTCGTTCCGCGTGAACGAACTCATCCTCGCCCTGAAAGATGGATTCCTCTACCCGGCGAAAATCATCGACATGAGACGTTTAGAAGATGGAAGCTCCGGGGTGCTCATTCACTACCAAGGGTGGAACAAAAAATACGACGAGTGGGTGGAAGAGAAAGAAACGTGCAGGAAAATGAACGAAGAGAACACGAGAGAACAGAAAAGGTTACTCGAGGAAGATAAGGAGAAAAGGAGGAAAGCGAATGAAAAGACGACGATTCAGATTCAGATTCAGACGACGAAGAGCGGCGGTAAAAGTAACAACACCGCGGCGGCGGTTGGGAACAACAAGAACAAGAACAAGAACGACGACGAGGTATTAAAGAGGAAGAAGAACGCGACGACGACGAAACGCGAGAAAAGCCAATCAACCGGGAAAGACGGTAAGAAAAGTATTACTAAAGAGAGTAATAGTAATACTATTTTTAATACGAGTAGTAATAAGACGACGACAACAGGCGGCGCGAAGAAGAAAGCGACGAGCAAAGGCGAGGGCGAGCAACAGCGGGAGCCACAACAACAACAACAACAAAAGCAAAAACGAGACTTGGTGGATGCCGCGGCGACAAAAGCGGTTTTAACGACGAAAGAAGAAGACGAATCGGAAACAAATAATGCGACGACGAAAAAGAAAGCCGCACCAAGCGGTGGTCGGCCATCGAAGAAGCAAAAAAGTGAAGCAAAAACCGCCTACGAACAGAACGCGCCGCCGACGACCAACAAAGGAAGGAAAGGCGCCGTCGTCAACGCGACGAACAACACCAACAAGAGAAAGAACGCGGCGGCTTTGGAAAAAGGGGCCCCGGCGAATGCTGCGAGTAAAGAGAAAAAGAACGCGAAGAAAGATACGGCGGCGGCTCCAACGACGAACGCGAAAAAGCAAAAGCAGGAAAAAGAAAAGACGGAAACGGAAGAACAACGAGACCGGCAAGAACAAGAACAACAACAAGCGCCTTTGAAACCAAAAGTGAAAGTCATCTTGGCGACGGCGTTAAAGAAAGAGCTCATCAAACAACACGAAGCGCTCGCGCACAACCGCGTCCTGAAGCTCCCGAGAGAACCCGCCGCGCATACCGTCCAAAGTCTCTTCTCCGATTACGAAGTCGAAGCGATCGCGAAAGCTCGAACGCCGAAACAAATCGAACGCGCGAAAGAAATCGTCGCCGGTCTCAAACGCTACTTCGACGCCGCCTTGCAAAAAGCTTTACTCTACGAAAAGGAGAAGAAATACTACGACCTCGCCGTCGCGAAGAACGACGCGTTAAAATCCAAACCCGCCTCGGAAATCTGCGGCGCGGAACACCTCCTCCGCTTATACGTGAAACTCCCGGATTTCATCCCGGTTGAAGCCTTCGTCGGCGAAAAAGGCGAAAAAGAGGCGCAACTCATCGGTCACCAACTCGGCGAAACGTTGCGATGGTTGCAAAAAAGATCCCACGAAGCGTTCGACGGCGCGTACGTGGAAATAGACGAAACGAGCGGGAAAGTCATTCGAGAGATTCGAAAAGGCGCCGAGGTGGACGACGACGACGACGACGACTTCGATGAAGACGACTTTGAAGAAGAGAAAGAACAACAAAAAACGACGACTGATAATAAAGCTGCTGGAGTTTTAGAAGAAGAAGAAGAGAAGACGGAATTGGCTACCATTGATTTTCCGTAGTTTAACTTTATCGTTTTTTCAGTATTATAAATACTCTCTGTTATTAGTACTTCTTTTACACAACGAAAGAACAACTCTAAAAAATACGACTCTGATGCTTTTTTGCTTTTTTCTCAAAAAAAATTTTTTCCTCAAACTGTCAAACAAAAGAAGGAAAAAAAAATTCAGCCGCCACCTTGTTTTTCATCAGAGTCGTCATTTTTTAACCAGACACACACACAGACGTTATAAACGCGCACACACATAAAGTTACATCACCAAAACTAAAGTCACGAAGAAGAAAGACACGAAGAAGAAGAAGAAGAGCGTCGTTAAAAAAGTCCTCCTCGTTTCCGTGGTGTCGTCGCGTAACAACAATCGCAGAAGAAGAAGAACAACAAGAAGAAGAACAAAAATGGGCAAAAAAGCGAAAGGGAAACATCGTCTGGACAAGTTCTATTACTTAGCGAAAGAGCAAGGATTCCGCGCGCGTTCGGCGTTTAAGTTAGTTCAACTGAACAGGAAGTATGATTTTTTATCCAGCGCGAAGGCTTGTTTGGATTTATGCGCAGCTCCAGGCGGGTGGCTGCAAGTGGCGCAGAAGTACATGCCGATGCAATCGACCATCGTTGGGATCGATTTAGCTTCGATAAAACCCATACGCGGATGCACGACTTTAGTGGAAGATATCACGACACCGAGCTGTCGAGCGGCGATTAAACGGGTCACGCCGGATGGTTTGAAGTACGATTGCGTGTTACACGACGGCGCGCCAAACGTCGGGGGCAACTACGCCAAGGAAGCGTATTCGCAAGCGGCGCTGACGTTGGACGCGTTGAAATTGGCGACGGAGTTTTTAACGTTGGACGGTTGGTTCGTGACGAAAGTGTTTCGGTCGCAAGAGTATCACGCGTTGTTATACGCGTTTCAGCAGCTGTTTAAGAAGGTGGAGAGCACGAAGCCGGTGGCGTCGAGAGACTCGTCGGCGGAGATTTTCGTCGTGTGTAAAGGGTACTTGGCGCCGACGAAAATTGATCCGAGGTTGTTAAAGGCGGAGTATTTATTCGCGAACGTGGAGGATGGCGGACAAGGTAACAAAGGAGGACAGCAGAACAGGGACGTTTTGAAGGTGGAAAAAGCGAAGCGAAATCGAAGCGGCTACGAGGACGGGTTACATTCGCTGTATAAAGAGACGTACGCGGAGAATTTTATCACAAACGAGAAACCGGCGGAGATGTTAGGGATGTACCACTGTTTTATTTTAGACGGTGGGAAAGGAAAGAAAGGAACGAACGTGGTGCCCCCAAAGGATGGATTTATGGATTTAGACGCGTGCGAGGAGACGAACGAGGAAATTCGGACGCTCTTTCGAGACTTGGGCGTTTTGAACAAGAGCGATTTTAAGATGTTGTTGAAGTGGCGTTTGCAAGTGAGGAAACGGTTAGGTATGGAGGATAAGAAGGTGAAACCGAGGACGACGACAAACGCCAACGAGGACGAGGAGGACGAGAATAATGAAAATAAAGCGGCGGTGCCCGAGGACGAAAACGAGCGCTTGCTGAGCGAAATGGAGGAATTGCAAGGAAACATGGACGCGGAGGCGAGAAGGAAAAAGAAAAAGCAGGCTAAAATGAAACAGAAGGATAGAATACGCGCGCAGTTAGGATTAAAAGGAGACGGCGAAGCCATCGTGGCGGAGGAAGATTTATTCTCTTTGGTTCGATTGAAAACAAAGGTGCGTTAGATTGCGCATCGCCGCCGCGCGCGAGCGTTTGTTTTTTGTCTCTTTCGATTTCTCTCGTTTTTTTCTTAACGTCTCTCTCTCTCTCTCTCTCTCTCTCTCTCTGTATGTATTCAAAAGCCGGTGAAGATACTCGCTTACTCACTTGAGCGGCGTTAGAACCCGCGTAAACTGAAAACCTTATGCAAAAACATGCCGTTTACCCATCTGAGGCTTTTTTTCTTTCTTTTTTTCGTCGCTCGCGCGCGACGCGTTGTTGGTAGTAAATATAGTTTTACGCCAAACTGACCATTTTCTTCACCCACCAACAAAAAATAGGAGGATGTCGATACGGTCGCAAACCAAGCCGCTCCGTCTGTGCCGGCTGACTATTACGAAGACTCTGACTCGGAACTGAACGCGGCTCGCAGAAGACAAAACCGATACGACTCTGAAGACTCTGACGCAGAAAATGACGTGGAAAACGACACGTCGCGGCTAGACTCGAGTTTAGACGCTTTGTACAAACAGTACAAAGAAAGGCAAAAGAAGAAAGGCCGGTCGGTTGGAGAAGGCTCGAAAGGATCCGCGATGAGACGCGATAAGAGGGCGACGTTAGAAGGCGAAGGCGATGGAGAGCTTGGCTCGGATGATGACGAAGACGTCGATGAGAGCGATGAAAGCGATAGCGAGGAGACTGGTTTCGAGGAAGACGACGACGCGCCGTTGGAATGGGAGAAGAACGAAGACGTAGAAGGCGAAGAGAAGAACAGGAAGAAAAAAACGAAGGAGGATAAAAACAAAAACAATCTGATCGTCGAGTTCGACCCGAGCAAAGTGAAACCAAACTCAAAGGCAACCGTCGATCGATGGTTTTCCAACGATCTTTTTTCGGAAATTGAAAAAACAACCTCCGCAGCGACGAGCGGCAAGGCGGCGGCGGAAAAGAAAATAACAAAGACAACGAGGGAAGAAGCAAAAGAAGAGAAAAATATGATGAAGAAGAAACAAAAGAAGAACGACAAAGACGATGTCGTCGTTGATGAAGACGAAGACGATTACGAAAGTCTACGGGAACAAGCGAGAGCGAGGAAACTGGAGAAGGCGAAAGAAGCGGCGAAGATTGCCAAGGAAGGTGAACTGAAAAGTAAAAAACAACAGGATAAACTCGATAAGAAGCGAAAGAAAACGAGTGGTGGTAAGAACGGAAATGGTGACGACACGACGTACGATTCAGGTTCAGACGATGTGGACGTCGGACGTAAAAGACGAGCGCTGCGTGCCGAGGCGGCGGCAGATGATTTACATATTGTTCCCAGAGGAAACGATGACGATGCTCGAGAGAACGACGACGACGACGACGATGATGATGATGATGATGATGATGACGACGACGTATCTGATAGAGGCGTGGGAAGAAACGCGAAAGGAAGTCGTCAGCGCGTACGCGCTGATGGTTCTGATAGCGATGAATCTACAGACGTCGACGAACTCTCGGATGGCGCCCGAGCCGAAATCCTCGCCATTAGCAAAAAAATGCTTCGAAGAAAACAACGCGAAGAAATCATCGAAGACGCGTACAACCGGTACGCATTTGAGGACGATCCGAGAGACTTGCCTGATTGGTTTGTCGACGACGAGCGAAGATTCATGAAAGCGGAACCGATTTACGATCAGAGCGACTACGAGGAAGCTCTCGCGAGCGTCTCCATTAAAGTTGACGAACGGTCGATCAAAAAAGTCGCCGAGGCTAAATTGCGAAAGAAAAAACGCGCCAAGGATAAAATGAGCGAAGCTCGACAACGCGCGGGCGCCATCATGGATCAAGACGATATTCCTGACGTTTCGAAAGTTCGAGAAATTGAAGCAATTTACGCCAAAGCGAATAAACTCGCCAACGGCCGCAAAAAGCAAATCAAGCACGTGGTGGCGAGGAAAATGCATAAAGGCAACGCCGGTGGACCGTCCGTAGATAAGCGCATGCTCGCCGATCGACGAGGTCAAAAAGCTGCCATGAAAAGAGGCGGCGGTGGAAAGGGAGGAAAGAAAGGCACGTCGCCCGGTTCCTCGATTGGAAAGCCGAAGAAGAGTTCTCTGAGAAAGAATCGACCTCGGCGGTGATTTCGTTTTTTTAATACATTATTTAGAGGGATTTTTTACGACACGTGTGTAGTAAATACACCGCACTGTAGCGGCGTTTTTATCGCTACGTTATTACAGCTCATTCATCGTGAAGGAATAAAAGCGAACGCGTACAGACTCACCTAAGTAAAGCTTCGTCTCTTCAATCCTGCGCAGCATTTTTTCAAAAAATTTCGCGAGCTTTTTTTCATTTTTTTTTTCAAAATTCTTCAAAAAGGACTGTCCTCCCTCTCTCATCGTCGCTTTCCGACGACGTACCGAGAATGCGCTTTGACGAAGACGATGATGAGTACGACGACGAGAATACTCACAGAGGAGAGAATTTTATAAACGGTGGTGGTGGTGGTGGTGCGTTCATTGCGGCCTCCTCCCCGTCGTCTCTTCTCCTTCGTCGTCAATCCGACGAAGAAGAAGAAGAAAGAGGAGGAGAAACGATGTCGACGAAAGCGATGATGAGCGGCGAGAAAAAAAGCAACAACAACAACAGTGGTCGTCTCTCCGAATACAACTTGCTCGATTTAGTCGGCGAAGGATCGTTCGGGAAAGTGTACAAAGCGAGAAAGAAGTTCACCGGTGAAACGTCCGCGATTAAGTTCATCGCGAAGAAAGGAAAAACGGAACGAGATTTGAGAAGTTTAAGACAAGAGATTGATATTTTGAGAGTGTTGAAACATCCGAACATCATCGCCATGCGAGACGCGTTTGAAACGGAACACGAGTTTTGCGTGGTCATGGAATACGCGCAAGGCGAGTTGTTTGAAGTATTGGAAGACGATAGGACGTTGCCAGAGCTAGAGGTGAAAGCAATCGCTCGGCAGTTGGTGTCCGCGTTGCATTATTTGCACACGAATAGAGTCATACACAGAGATATGAAACCGCAGAATGTTTTGATTGGAGCGAATAAGGTGGTGAAATTGTGCGATTTTGGGTTCGCGCGATCGATTCGATCGCAATCTATGGTGATGACATCGATTAAAGGAACGCCGCTGTACATGGCGCCAGAGTTGGTGCAAGAGCAGCCGTATAATCACACCGTAGATTTGTGGTCGCTGGGAGTTATTCTGTACGAGTTATTCGTCGGGAAGCCGCCGTTCTTTACCAATAGCATTTACACTTTGATTCAAAAGATTGTTCGAGACCCTTTGACGTGGCCGGAAGATATGAGCGCGGAGTTTAAATCCTTTTTGAGAGGATTACTAAATAAACGACCGAGCGAACGGTTGTCGTGGCCGGCGTTGTTGGAACATCCGTTTGTGAGGAAGAGCGAGTACGACGACGAACACGAACACGATGACGAACACGAACACGAACGACAGCAACAACATCAGCAGCAGCAGCAACAACAACAACAACAACGCGGAGAAAGAGAGGCAGGTGATCAAGAGGAACGACGAAGAAGAGCGGAGGAGGTTGAGAACCGGTTGTCTACGGGAGCAAAGACGACGACAACGACGACGGCGGCAGTAGCGACGCACAACAGACGTCCGTTAGCTTCCACGCCGCAAGGTGCGACGAGAACGACAAACGCCGCTACGACGACGACGACGACGACGACGACGACGACGACGAACAACAACAAGATGCCAATAGTTAGACGAGGTGGTTTACCTCGTAGAGAAGATGTGCTCGCAGGAACAGCGACGGATGGCTATAGCACGCCAAAAATACCGGCGAGAAGACCACCGCCGTCGACTACGCGAGGCACAGCGGTTACTGCGGCTACTACTACTACTACTACTACTGCTGCTGCTGCTGCTATTGGTGGTGCTGCACTTATCGGCGGAGTGGTTTCGGGAACGACGCCACGAACAGCAACGGCTGGTGAGATGCCACAACGCCACGCGTCGAATACTAATCTTGCGATTGAAAGTCAGCACGGGCATGGTGTAGACTCGGCTTTACTTGAATGCGAACTTAAATCGCGCACGGAAGATGGCGCCGCGCGTTTGCGACGAGATCGGACGGCGATTAAAGTTATTTTAGCGGCTTTGCAGCCTCCTCGAAGCGCGCCTGGATCAAAATTTAATATTCTCGCGCTTCTATCGCCAGGGAGTGAGCGCGAAAGAGGAACGTCTGCGCATACTGAACCTGGTATCGACGACGCGCCGTCTTCCAGTGGTTTGAGTAATCACGCGAGCAACGCAAATGGTCCAATGCCAAAGTTGACGAGTTCTTTAGTAGATGCGGTGTCTGCTCTGAGAACGCTTCGAAATATCGTGTGCGTTTCGAGCGCGAGTTTAGCAAAAGTAGGTGGCGATGCCAGTGGTGCATTAGCGAGAGATGCTCCCGGCGCCGCGTTATGGACCGTGCGGGCCATCGCAGCGATGTGGAATCCAGTAAACGAAACAAAGGACGACGCGCAAATGCGGGAAAAGTACGTTGCCTTTGAAATCGAACGCGAGGAAGCGTTGCAACTCGCTTTGAACGTCGCGACGCTACTTGCGAGCGGATCGGGCCCTTCCCCGTGGTGTAATGTCGGATTGGCAAACTATTTACGCGCTTTAAGCGAGTGTTTGGTGAGTTTTGAACTGCGTCGAAATAACGACGATTCAGGCCACGACGAAGACAAACTTCGCCTTCGTCTGATCCAATCGAAGCTCGAGACGCAGCACTTTGCTCGGGTCGCCGTCACACGCGCCATCGATCTCGCCTCAAAGCGCGGTGAAGGTCAGGAATGCGTCATGGCACTTTCAAAGCTCCCGAAACCAACGTTTTGCGAAAGTTTAATCGCGCATTTAGCATCGTCGTTTAGTCAGCTCGAACGCGATTTACTCGAAGAGCAAGCGAAAAGCGCGCAAAAGAAAAAAGACAGAGAAAGTGGCAAAGAGTGCAATAATGCTCAAAATGAAAACGACGAGCGCAAACGACGCGCCATATTCAAACGAAGAGGCGAGGCTGTCGGCGACGCTTGCGATGCCTTGTTGAAATGTTCTTCGTGTTACGCGCCGGTTTCGATTACACTCGTCGCGGACTCATTCGTTCGATACGGCGAACGCATGGGCGCATTCCAAGCACTCATTAAAGCGTCGTCAAATTCAACATACTGTGGATTTCTCAGTCTCTCTGGGTGTCGTATCATTGGCGCGTGTTCGAGGGCGTCGACAGCTTTTGCTGACAAGGCGCTCGAAAAAGATGCGTTGATGCGCTTCTCGACGAGATTGATTAAATTAGTCGCACGCGCTTCCGAGTTGTCCAAGGGAGTGACGCTATCATCATCTCTCGAAACTAAAAGTGCAATCATGACTAAGTTACGTCCAGTTGCAGACGGTATCGCAGCTGTGGCGTACGCGTTACATCCGTTGGCGAAGGAAAATTGCGAGACTGCGCATCCGGCGGATTTTCTTTGCGACTCTGGCGTCGCGGAGAGCTGTTGCGACGCGATGGAGATTTTCTCCTCGTTTTCAACGTCGATTGTGGCGACGATAGCTCGGACGGCCCCAGGCTCCGACGCGTCTTCAAAAGCGATCGAGGAGTATAAATCCTCGCAGCATCTTGCGATTTTCTCCTTACTCAACGTTTTGCGGTTACCGCTGGCGTTCATCCCGACGAAAGGCTCAAACGCAGAAAAAGTTGGCGCCGTGGCAAACCGTAAATTCATGACAGTATTGAAGGAAAAAAATGTGCTCGGAACTTTGTTGAAGTGCGTGAAGTCGATGAAGACAGATCTGGAAATGCGCGCGTTAAGAAAATATAACGGGAACGGTAACGAGAACGAGGAGGAAGAAGTAGAAGAAGTGGAAGAAGAAAATAACACGACCAAAAACAAAGCGAATAGCAAAAAGAACAAAAAAGCAGCGGCGGTTGATACTGCTAGTACTAGTAACAGCAGTGAAGCGCATTCTTTATCGAGTGCTATTAGTTTAATTTCGCGTCTGGTCGTCACCGGCGGCGATGTCTTCAGCAACCAGTTCATCGAAGCGAAAGGATGCTCGGCGTCTCTCAGCGAGTTTGCGCTTTCGCAATCTTCGTTTGCGTCCTCGTTGCTGAACATTAAGCAGAAATCTATTAAAGTGGAGTTTGCGAACGAAGCAACAACCATTGTTGATTGGACTATGATTCTCTCACAGCTCGCCAAGAGTAACGAGAGTCGGTACGAAAATGTTGGCGAGGCAAACGCAACTTTTCATTTAACAAAGTTGCTTCGACACGATGATTTCAACGTGCGCGCGCGCGCAGCGAACGCACTCGGTAACCTTTGTCGCCACTCGGACTATTTTTACGCATCATTTAAGAAGTATGGGACGGTCGGCGCGCTGATTGATCGTTTAAACGCAGACGAAAAAGAGGAACCCTCTGCGTTGGTTCGAAAGTTTGCCGCTTTCGCCATCGGGAACGCCGGGTTTCACTCCGATTATCTCTACGATGATTTGCGACGATCAATTCTCCCACTCGTGAGGAATATAGGTAATCATTACGGGTCAACTTTTGGTGTTGGAAGAAAAGATGAGAACGATGGGAAAACGAGAAGCAACGCCGCGGCGGCGCTCGGAAACTTGGCGAGAAACGGCGATGCTCTCATCGCAGACTTGCTTGCGAACGATGTGCCCAAGGCGCTAATTTTACTCGCCAAAGAGTACGCTTCAGAGAAGAGTAGCAGTAAAAAGAGTAGCAGTGTAGGAGATAAGCAAACGCCCGCGCATGTTGCGCTCTTTTCGCTCGGAAATCTCTGCGCGCACGAAGAGTGCAGATCGGCGCTGATAAAATTAGGGGTTCGAAATGCTCTGCAGCAATCGCGCACGAGCGAGGACGAATTGCTCCGAAAATACGCTCTGAGAGTGTTAGCGAAACTAGAAAATTCTTAATAGTGATTGAGATAGAGAAACATCATTCCTTATTTTTACACAACGATAACTATATATAATCAGTCACTATCGTCCTCATCTGCATTCTCTTTTGGCGTGAATGCCGCGCGCATTGCATTTTCCAACTGTTGATTAATATCTTCATTTCTATGCGCCTCGTCCGCCTCGGTGGTTTGGAAGACTTTGCCTAACACGGACAACGCCTCGCAACGCTTTTTTCTCACTTCTTTCTTCACGCTCTTATCGTGACAAACTTTATCACACACCGATCTAAGTGTCGATTCAATGTCGAGCGCAGAAACGTTCCAAAGTGCTTCTAAAATGTGCGGCATGACGTCTTTTTGATGCTGCGCGCGTCGCTGCATTATTTCAGCCTCTGTCAACGGCGGTTTCTTCTTCGTTTCCTTCCCTTCTTGCTCTTTAGCGATATTCTCGGCGATTTTCCCGTCTCTTTCGCCAGCGCTCTTTTCAATTTCACCCTCTTTTTCTTTTCCTTCTTCTTCCTTCATGTATCCCTCCTCTTCCTCGGCGATTTTCTTCACCGTTCCAAACGCGCCAAACGCGGCTTTCATCGCGCTGAACTGTGTTTTCGTTCTGTTTGTATTTTGCTCCATGGCGGCAAAGTTTGAACGAACCCCTAAATCCGCCCACGTCCCAAAACCAGCCACGGGATCCGTCAACACTTGCTCCGCTTGCTTCTCGTACACGAATCCAATCTGTTTCAACATTTTTGGTCCGTGAGAAGCGTTGGCTAAACTCTGCGCGATTGGTTTCATTTGCGCTTCAAACTTTTCCAGAGCCGCTTTTTCGCGCAGCTTTTCCTCCTCTTCTTTTTCATTCGTCTTATCAGCCGTTAAAGTCGCAGTCGGTGTGACCATAGCGCGAGCCGACGTAGCGTACCCATCCAAAATAGCAGCCAAATTAATCGCTAATCGAACAATTCTTCGGTCTTGTAAAATCCGCGTTTCATCTCTCGTCAAATCGCTTCCGCCTTCGGCCATGACTGCCATTTGCAGTTTCCCGACGAACATTTCCATCTGGTCCGACCCGAACAATGCGGCAAAAAACGCCGACGCGTCTATCACGGGTATATCACCTAATCCATCTTTCCCTCTTGAATCGTATTTTTTCCTCAACTCTGGATCGGACAACACTTGGTACGCCTCGCCGACTTTTTGAAACTTGTTGTGCGCGTCCGGGTCGTCGGGATTTTTATCCGGATGTAACTTCCTCGCGAGTTCGTAATACGATTTCTTAATCTCCGCCGACGAAGCAGTCGTTTCAACTTTCAAAATCTCGTAATATTGCGTCTCTTTAACTTGCTTCCCTCCTCCGTTTCTATTATTATCATTACTATTATTATCGCTATTACCTCCTCCCATGCTCTCGTTGAGTACTCCGTTGAGCCCGATGCCGCTTCTACCTTCACTCATCGCCCTCTTCCTCGCCTGCTCATATATATCCTCGTCCGTCGATTGCGCCAACCAAATCCCATCTCGCACTAAATCTTCATCCACCCACTCTCTGGTGTGTCGATTCCACCTCTTTCCGTCATTCGCCGCCATAATCGCCTCGGGCGTATTCGCCACGCCGCGACAAATTTGCGTCACTCCGACGCCGGCGCCGACGACGGGTAAAACCACCGCCGCCGCCAATCCGGCGCCTAAACCTTTGAAAAACCCACTCGCACCTTCCGCTTTAGCGCCGGCAATCGGTGCCGCAATCAACGCCGCTGCTCCAGCTAACGCGCCTTTCCCCACGGATTTCAAACCAGAGTTTAAGCCGCTCGCGGCATCTTTCGGTCGTCTCAATGAGAAGAAATCGTTGAAATCGACGCTTTCCGCTTGCTTGGAAAGCGTCGCGGACATTGCACCATTACCACCGCCATTACCACCATCATCACCACCGATTAACGCGAGTTGCATGTGGTTCAGTAATTCTTCCGTCGTCGAAGTTTTTGGTTGTTGTTGTTTTTGTTTTTGTTGTTGATTACTCGAAGAAGAAGAAGAAGAAGAAGAGGTGCCTCGTTGTTGTTCTTGTTGAAATGCGCTCATCTCTCTCTTCTTTTTCTTAAACACGAAGAAGAAGCAGCGCAGTTTAAAGAGCAAAGAGCGAAACTAAGAGCGTTCGTTCGAGCAAACAGCGCGTTGTTTTGTTTCGAGAGAAAGAGAGTAAAAAAGAGAGTTCTCGAAAAGCGACTAAATGCTCTCGTTTTTCGCACGACTACTCTAATCTTCAATGAAGAGAAGAAGACGAAAAGAGAAGAAGAATGAACTTTTTTTGCAAATATTTAAACCCTAAACGTAATGTGCGGAGACGCTCAAAGAGGGAAGGAGAGTGAATGCAAATTATGCATTACCTAATACTCATTTCTCTTAGTACCGACCGTGAGAGTAGCATTCTTAGAGTAGTTTTATTGAGCTACAAACAAACAGACACAACAAAAGGTTTCAAAGAAGACAAAGAAGAGCACGAGACGATTACGAGGATGATGATGATGAGGAGCGAAGGAACTCGTGTTATTCCTTTGAGTAAAAACGGAACGAGTCAACTTCATCCTCGTTCTCATCCTCGTCGGGTAATAATGGGGATAAAAAAATCAACGAGGCTTGCCCCTCGCGGCGCGTCGTCTTCTCCCTCGTTGAAGAAGAACGAGTCTCACGACGCTTCGTCTGAACCAGACGTCCTCATCGTCCAATCGAAGAACAAAAGAATAATGTATTCCACGACGAGAGAAATAAACGTCCAAGAGGTTTCTGATTTGTGCGATAAAGTTGGGTGGCCGAAACGACCGGAGGAGAAGCTGAAAATCGCTCTGGAGAATTCGTTTTTAGTCGCGCAGATGTACGTTTGTAGTAGTAGTAACAATAGTAATAATAATAATAAAGAAGAAGAGGAAGAAGAAAAATTAATAGCGACGTGCAGAGCGACGTCTGACCACGCGTTCAACGCGTGTTTGTGGGATATAATTGTCGATCCAGAGTATCAAGGTCAAGGGTTAGGGAAGGCGATTGTGTCGCACTCGATACGCGCGCTGTTGGCGAGAGATGTGGCGAACGTGACGTTGTTCGCGGATAAAGATGTGGTGGAGTTTTATGAACGGTTAGGGTTTGTGACCGATGCCGACGGCGTGAAAGGGATGTTTTTGTATCCAAACGTAGAAGGTGAGTAGAGAGAGAGAGAGAGTTTGAAAGTGTAGTTTGTGTCTGTTTCGTAAAGCGTGCAAATGTATTACAGGAAGATGATTTCTCAATCAATCAATCAATTTCTATGTACTCAACTTGTGGTGGTGGTGGTATTGATGCGTTCGTTCTGCCGTCCCTTTCGATGCTTTCTTTCAAAGGAATTGGCGTTGGAGATTTAGCTAATAAACGTTTTCGCTCCCGCGCCTCTTCGCTCGTTTTCTGTTTCTTCACCAAGTTTTCCAAATCCGCCACTTCGGCGGGTAACCTTTTGAAAAAGTCTTGGATGCGCGCAGAGGACGAGACGCTTTTATCGCGGACATTTGACTTTTTCGATGCATCGTCGGCGGCAGCTGCATTAGATGCGGCCGCAGTCAACAAAGGTGCGGTCTTTTTGTTCTTCTCGGGCGCGTTCTCCTCGTCTTCAAAATCGTCCCAGTTCAAGAAACTGGTTGTTTTTTTATTCCCGGAGGATTTGAAAAAGTTCTTCATGGTTTTTTGCTGCGTCGTCGCTTTCTTGTACGAGAATGGATCAATAGGCGTCACGTCGTCTTTTTTCAACGACATGCGACCTTTAATTTCCGCGCCTTTTTTCTTTTTTTCCTCCCAATTTTTCTCGGCGGCAGCGACGACCAGCGGGAGTAATTTTTCGGGATATCGAATACCAACTATCTCGAACATTTCGTCAGTTCCGTTGTTCGTTTCGTTTAACGAAAAGTCCTCGGGGTTTTGTTCTTGTTGATCGCTTCCGTTTGAATCGGGGAGTAACGCCGCGACGGCCGTCGTCTGCGCCTCTTCTTGTCGCTTCTTAAGGTTAGTTTCCACGCGTACGACGCGCATGTGTCGGTCACGGAAAAGAACACTCGACTGATGTCGTCGCAAAACTGTTTCGAGCTCTTTCCACATGGTCACGACGGCACCGTTGACGATGCAGCATCGCTCAGCTCGACTTCCATAATCGCAATGTATACCGCTTTGGGCGTTTTGGCACTTCCCGTAATGTTTGCAGCCGAATTCGGTCTTGTCGTACATAAAATCCCACTCTTCTTTGGCTTTAGATTCAATCCACCACCCGGGGTCTTTGTCTTCGATTCGAGTGTTGTCTGCCATGAAATCGAAGCGATTATGGTTGGGTTGAACTCTCCCCATATTCGGTCTGTAAATTTCTACTTCGAGTTCATCGGTACCAGGGGCTGTGAACACTAACATAATTTCGCGCCTGCCATACCACTTTTTCTTTTTGAAATAAAATCCATCGCGGGGGTATCGCGAACCGCTCGTTTTGTACATCTCAAAGGCTTGATCCCAAGATAACCCACGATCGGAGACAAAGTTGGACTTAAGTAGGCGAGCACCGTGAAACGGTTCTGTGAGAACAACTTGGTTGGCTTTGCCATCGAGCGCGACATGTTGACCGCCGAGTTGATTCACTCCCTCGGTATAACTACCTTCAAGTTTCGCGGCATTTATCACGGCGTGGAGCGTATCTCCGAACAATCCAAACAGAATATTTTGACGAAGTACCGGGACGCCGAGTAACCTATTTAAGAATCTGCGCACGTTGACCGCACTAACAGTAATCAAAGATTTCTCACCACCTTTCTCGCCGAGCTCGAGAACAGCGCGTGAAAGTTCCACGTAAATATCTCTCAGCGATTTACCGCTCTCAATTGTTTCTTCAGAAATCTTACGTTGGTATTCGTCGTCACTCAACCCGGCGTGTTTCCAAACACTTTGCAAGGAAACGCCCGTCGGTAATTTGAAATCGAAAGTATCGTTGTCGACCTGCGCGTTGAGCGCATCAAACATAATTTGCAAAGATCGTTTCCCGAGGAAAGAGTCCACGTTACCATCGCTCAAATCGACACCAGTCGCCGCGCGTCGATCGCCGCGGGTGAGCGCGCCGAGACTTTGCAAACGTCTCGCGACAGCAGATACAAAGCGCCGTTCACCCCCAATATCAGTTGAGACCATAACATATAACGGGCCCTGTGCTTGATTCGAGCGATGCGACCGTCCAAGTTGCTGGATTGCTTTATCCGCAGCCCAGGGTAATTCAACGGTGATGTGCACGCGACGCCTCTGGTTCGGCACTTTCTTGCTCGCGTGCAGTGAGATTCCCGTCGAAGCTGCATCTGAAATGATGGCAACCAATTTACTCCCCTCCATAAACCACTTGGCTTCTCGAATATTGATGCTATCCATTTCCGATGCGAACTTGTCCTTGTTGTTATTACTCGCCGATGCGAGTAAATGCCGCCCGTCGTCCGAGACTGGTGGCACCGCAAATCTTGGTTCGTACGTCAGTGCAGATTCTTCACCAATCGAGTGTCGCACCATTCTGGCACGCCTGCCTGTCATCTCGGCTACTTTCTCGACGCCGCCGAGTTTATCGATTAAGTCGTCGAGGAAATTAGGGGGTAAATCCAGCTCTTCTACGCGCTTTAAGAGCGCTTCTTTGACCTTGTACGCTTCCTCGTGCGTTCGAGGACCGGTGATAGTTCCGTCTGCTCTTTGTTTCCAACCATCCGGAAGATCGGCGACGGGTAAGAGTTTCACCGCTTCTTGCTCCTCAGCGGTTCCGTTCGATTTGCCATTGACGTCCGTCTTGAAGTGTTCCATAATGAACTGTCTCAAAATTTCTTGCGTCGTGGAGGTTGGGACATCGCTTTCGAATCCGTATTGTAAGTTCAAACGCGTATCTTGCGCTTCGCCGGTTGTTTGGAGACCGATTAAAGCGCACTCGCCTCTTTCTAAAGCTTCCTCAACCTCCTTGACGACGAACGGGATTTTGAAGCTCACGCATAACAACTTGAAGAATCTTTGATGCGCGCTCCAGTACAATTTCATGAACATCCCGCTCTTCTCGCCTCGTTTATGCGCTAAATCCTCGTACTCTACGCGAACGTCTTGCCAAATTTGGCACGCCGAGTCGTACATCGCCCTCTGTTGAGCGGTAATTTTCACAGTTTCCGTGCGAAATTCCGCTTCTTCGAAGGAAAGCGCTCTCGCGACATACTTTCCACCGGCTTTCATCTCAATCGCGAGCATCTCAAGAAAACCTACGCCTCTGTCTTGCAATTTCTTGATGAAGGTCTCGGCATCTTTGAAGGGCGTCGACGGACCCCAAAAGCCCATACGTTCCATGTACGCCATGTTTCCAATCTCCGAAACGCCCGTCGCCGAGCAGTACAAAACTCTGGCTTCCGGACACATCTCTTGCATCTCTCTGACAGCCTTTGCCGTTTGACTCCCATTATCGCTGCTCGACTTTTTTCCCGCGCCCGCGGTGTGCCCCGAATTCTTGGCTTTATGACATTCGTCGAAAACCAAACAGCCGTTCCCGTCCTCGCCTTCGCCGAACCAATCGATAATCTGTTGGAACCTGTCGTACTTCCCGGTAGCGCTCACGAGCGTCGAATATGTGGTAAACAAAATACCTTCCTGAAAGTCGCGACTCAACCCAGTCGCTTTGGTCTGGTTATCCAGCTCTTGAACGTTTCTTATGATCTTCGCGTGGCACCCCAAGTCGGTTAAATCTCTCATCGCGTCTCGCGCCAAATCGATCGACGTGGACACCCAAACGTGTCTTCTTCTTCCTCTGCAATAATTATCGAAAATGACGCCGGCAATTTGCCTCCCTTTACCAATACCCGCACCGTCGCCGATAAAAAACCCCGCTCGTCGTCTGCCATCTTCTAAATACTCTTGGTGTTTTTGACACGCGTACGCGACGCCTTCGAGTTGCAAGCCGGACAGTTTTCGATTCTCAATCAACTCGGAAACGAGAGGATAGGTGAGTTTCGGCAACGCCACGGCGTTTAAAGAGGACGACTCGACCACTTTACACGGATGTGGTATCGTCTCGAACGGTAACGATTTCGTCTCGTACCCTTGAAACACGTTCGTCAACGTTTCGTTCACTTCCTCTTGTTCCGTCGTCGTCGTCGTTTTCGGATCGCCTGCGTGGTGGTTTTCTCTTTGTCCTCCTCCTCCTCCGGATGCTCTTTCTCCGGCTTGAAAATGATGATGATGATTCCGAATTTTTTCTTCTAGATCTTGTTCTTCTTCTTCTTCGTCGCCATCGTCGGAATAATACCCCCCGCGTCCGCCACCAAAGAACATTGATTCCATACTGTTTCTTCTTCTTTATTACGTCTCTCTCTCTCTCTCTCTCTCTGTGTTTATAGTATGCGCGCAAAAGAGATTTGTGGATCCAAGAAAGATTCAAAAAAATGGTCTTCCTTCAAAAAAAAGTAGGCACCCTTGATTAAACTTACTTATGGACACGCGAGACTTTTCTTGTTT
>ERZ651776.2805-NODE-2805-length-18299-cov-4.717978_pt1 | contig 18299 bp, 22 predicted proteins | sample MGYA00514761_ERZ651776 | MGnify/ENA metagenome assembly ERZ651776 | reverse complement strand
CCCCCAACCCCCCTCCCCCGCCCCGCCACCCCCGCCGAGGCCTCTCCTGCCACTCGCCGTCCACAACGACCGCACCGCGCGTAGCTTTGTCAACGGCTACGGACCATCAGAGTCATCGGAATCGGAATCGGAGTCAGAGTCAGAATCAGAATCCGAGTCAGAGTCCGAGTCAGAGTCATCGGAACCAGAATCCGCGTCGTCGAATGGTATTCTTTACTCCTCCCCTCCCTCCTACGCCCCCCCGCCCCCCCCTGCCGTTCATTACGGTGGTGACGCATACGGTCAAGTCGTTTCCGATGCTGGAGGAAGAAGAAGAGCGACAAAGAAAAGAGGAGAAGGGCGTTTCACACGAATAACTACAACGGCAAAAGCAACCACCAACCACGGACGAGCAACAACAACAACAACAACAGCAGCACCTCACTACACTCCACCACCGCCACCGCCGCTGCCGCCGCCGCGGCGTAAAACAAAAAAAAGAACGAACCACGTCCCATCGGGAACAACGACGACGAGCGAGATTCTTAAAGAAGAGCCCGGGCGGAGTCGCAAGCACACCACCAGGTCAATTCACGCGAATGGTGATGCCAATGGTGATGCCCACGGGAGAATGGGAGCGGCGGGAATACAATGCGGAAATAAGAACTGCCTGCAAGTCCTGGACGGCAGCGAGAGGTTCTGTCCCAGTTGCGGGTTGTCCCCCCCCCCCCCCCCCCCCCCCCCCCCCCCCCCCCGCCGCAGCCGCAGCCGGAGCGCCGGAAAAAAGTTAAAATTAAGAAAATTCTATGCGGGAATAAGAATTGCCTGCGAGTACTTGATGGGAATGAGAGATTTTGTCCGCAGTGTGGACTCAATGTTGTTTGGTTTCGAGGAGAGAGGAAGGGTGGTTGAGAAACTGTCCTTACTACTTCTACTTAACCCTAACCCTAACACCCATACACCCAGCGGGAAATGAAATTAGGAGAAATAAAAAACAACAAATCCGAAAGCTTTGCAAACTTCAAGATATATTTTTGTGTGTACCGAAACGTCCCAGTACAGAGGCTAGCATGAGGCAATCTGCCTCGGCGACGCGAACTTTCTCGCCATTAATGCCGGAATCGCCCTCGGGCATGAAGCAAGGCAAGACATACTCGCACATTTCCACCCAAGTCAGGTCGAACTTTTTTTGTGCGACAGGAGCCCAACAGACAGGTCCCGCGTGCTTTTTTATTTCGTATTTAGAGGGCCATGGGAGACGAAGAGGATTGGGAAAGGAACCTGGATTAACAAAGGAGGGACGCTCACAATCGATTACATCTTTTTCACGAGAGCTCTTTTTTGAGTCGATTCTGGTGACATCAATCCCGTCCCAAGCTAATGAGTTTATTTTTCCGAGGGACAATTTTTTTGGCTCGAAGGAGCCAATCGGCACGTCAAGGAGACGAATGGGCACCCGGTAAACCACGAAAGTTCTCTTCCCGGAGACGACAATTCCTTCTCGACTAATTTCTACGATGACGCCAAATTCACCAACACCGCAATCCTTTGGCATCCCTTCCATACCCCTACCACTGCTGCCGACTAGCCACCTCGACCACGGTCCTGCCGCATTGATCTTTACTTCCTCCCCTACTTTCAGCGCCCTTACCCAGCCGCATTCTCCCGAAAAAAAATGTCGATCCCAGTCTTGTCGGCAGCATTCCTCGCTGCAGTACGGCGCCCTGCCGCAACGTCGGCAGAGGGACCCAAATGATTTCGTACAAATGGACCGCAATTCGTCCCCGCAGTATAAGCAGAGAGGAGGGGAAGTTTTCTCTGATAGACGAGTACCTGAGTCCAGGTGATCACTGACGCAAAGGTGCATCCCATCTCGGAGGAAAGTTCCCAGGCAGGATACGACTGCCTCTGAATGGGCTGCACCGCTGGTGCTGGTGCTGGGGCTGGTGCTGGGGCTGGTGCTGGGGCTGGGACTGGGGCTGGGGCTGGTGCTGGGGCTGGGGCTGGGGCTGGGGCTGGGGCTGGGGCTGGGGCTGGGGCTGGGGCTAAAACAGGAGCGTATTCGGAGGGCAATCTCAAATGCAGTGAACGAGGATCGAAGTGTTATAGGTTCTCCTACCGTCGGCTTATCGGTGAACCAGAGACCGGAAGTCTTGTGCAGGAGAGACAGACGAGGGGGGACTGTCTCAAGCACCAAACGTAGGACGTCGAGGTCGACCTGAAACAGCACGGCACAGTGCGTCAGGGAGAAATCGTAGGGGCCCACCTCAAGCTCTGACTGACTGTCCATGCTATTTCGGACATAGTGTATCCCGGACGAGGCACCACCACGATCTCCATCCGCCTCGGCGCCACCCCCACCCCCATCCGCCTCGGCGCCACCCCCACCCCCATCCGCCTCGGCGCCACCCCCACCCCCTCCATCCGCCGACCAACAAAGGGGGCCTTGAGAGTAAGCGTTACGCCGTACAAGCAGGTCCCCTGAAGGGTCGTATTTCCACCACGCGCACTTAGGTGGGTTGAACGTCAGGTCGAATTCTTGTGGATAGATCTCCGCCAGTTTCTCGAGGAATTTTTTGTTATTTCCGTTGGTGTATCGCGAATTTGTGCTGTACTGGTCGAAGTCGCTGGTGTAGGGGATACTACCGCCCCCATCGTATGTGCCGCTGACGATGGCAATAGCGGCAAAGGGAAGGAAATAGCCCCTGTTCATAAATCCCGAAATGTTTTCACTGGGGCAATGGAGCTCCATAATACATTGGCTCAAACTTCGGTGAACCAACTTGCCGCTTTCCCCAGTGCGGAGATATGGCATCACATTATAGCCTTTATAGAAGAATTGAAATAGATAGAAGTTCCCGCCCCCTGCGGCGAGAATTGGGAGGAGAAATCTCTTTCGCTTCTCTCTGCCGCATTTCGCATGGTCGAAAATGTTCGCTGGCTTCTCCGGCTCTTTCCACCTGTCTGAATAAGCGGCTAGCATGAAGCTGGAGAGAACCTCTTCTTTGCCTCCGAGGGTACCGAAGAGTGTATCCATAACAGATTCAACAGCTATCAAATTACTCGCCGCCGCGCTGCCAGCAATCCCTGACGTGCGATTCTGATTGAATTTCATCTCCCAATAGTCAGTCCTTCCGGCAAGAAGGTGAATGGGCCCGATCCTATCCAGGTTATACTCGGCGAACCAGTTTTGAGTCTTCAATACGCTCTCATCCCATGGATACCAGAATGCGTCCGGGTCGAGCCGTTTAAAGACGTTCAAGAGACCCTCAAGGATATTAACAGGCGCGTACGTAATCACGACCATAAGAGGGGTGAAATGGGCCGTACTGAACTCGGAGCTGCCGAATAGCGTAACGACGGTGAACTTGTTCAGCAAGATCTTGGGGCCCGAATGCGTCTCTGCAATTCTAAGGCGGCGCATTTTTTTTTCTTCGGGCCCATCCATCTCCCCCTTTTGGTTGTCGGTCTTTGATTCTACATATTGCCCGCTGAATCCCCACCCTGTCGTGACGTCGACGGTATAAAATGAAGAGGAGGTGATACCTAGAGAGGATTTGGTACGTTCGAGATAAAACCTTAAGTTAGTACCAACTGCGACAGGAATCACTTCATCATCGTAGCCCAACACATTTGAGCTGCCAACTTTTTTTGTTTCATCGTTAAAAAGTCCAAAATCCACGCAGCAGCAGCACCTCAGGATCAAGCCCATGAAATCTCGGCCCGTGACCTCATGTCGTTTCCCCCCGTGTTTTTCCCTCAGCGTTGATTCTATGCCTGTGTGAAAATACTCGGCAAGTGAATGAACGTCGAAATTTCCTTTCAAATCCGTCTTTCTTTTGTGGATGTTGTGGAAATCGATCATTTTCTGGTAACTATTCATGTGCCATGTTTCCGCAAGAGTATTACCTCCTACCTCGTCAGAAATTGTCCTCTGACGGAAGAACGTGACGAGGTAATCTGCCTGCGATTGACATTTTTCAACGACTTCCTTGAGCGACATATCTGCCGCTCTTTTAGGCGACGAAGCTGAAATTTAAGTAAATAGGTAGTGACAAGTATAAGTATACAGAGTTAGTTCAAATAGGTAGCAGCACCCGGTATCGTGAGTTAGAAACGGCTGTGTTCTCCAATCCACTTACATGCGGTGGCATCAAGCCAAATACCATCACACCAGTAGCGCAGGAAGAGAGAAAACTTTCTCCTCTGAACGGGAGCTTCCGTCAACTCAAAAAACTTCTCCCGGGCTAAACGCTTCGCCCCTCTGCCTCTCACCAAGAATTCCCTCAGCCCCTCCGCGCATGACAGCCACTTTGAGCCGTTGAAGTCACCGGCAAAGTCGTAGTCATCATAGCTCTCAAGTTCGGCAACAAACAAGACCGGTGTTGTGGATGTGAGGTACCCGTAGTCAAGCGTGTATCGCAACAATGCCTTGTGGACTTTCACCCACTTTGTCTCAGCTGCGGGGGGTTTCAGCAATTTTTTGTAACATGAGGGAATCGGTGTGTTGTGGGGATCCTTCAAAACTTCTTCTTCTTCTGACGAGTCGTCGAAAACTAGGCCAGGAATAGAATCAACAGAATCATCGTCGTCCGATGATTCATTAGACGAATTGCCCTGAGAATGGAATGAATTTGAGTCAAATTCATTCCAGAGTTTCTCTGACAGCGCGGCCAACAACTTATCTGGTTCGTCACAGTGGTCAGCGCCGACCTCGAACGCAGTGCTGAATCGTGCCATCTCCTCCACACTCATGAAAGCAAATGCCTGTTCCACGCTCATCTCAATTTTCATATCCTGATCGGCGATTGCATTGCTCATCTGCTGGACTACAGTGTGATAGGACAACGATCGGCGTTATTTCTTGCACGGCTACAATAAAGATAGAGATAATCACGCCCGAAGGTAGATTGAATGAAAAGTGCCGTGCGTGAGTCTTTTGTAATAGAAATGGTTTTCGCCCCACCATTTATCATCATTGCCTGAAAAACTCCCCTGGCAACCTGCCCTTTTTTGAACCCAACCTCAATTTCGACTCTTTTACTCGCAGCGATCATTTCGTCCATTTTTGCCTTTTTTGTTTTTTGGCTCTTCCCCAAAAATCAACGTCAACGGTAGAATGGTTGCCGATGGTCAGAGGACAACGGGTGTAAGAAATGCCTTGGACACAAATAAGCTCCTTTCGTACATCAACGCGGAGCCGTCAATTCTCGCGACACTTGAGTCAATACGCCGTGCAAAGTCTGCCGTGGTTACATCTGCCAACACGAGTGGTTTTCTCTCTCGATTGGAGGCAAAGCAATTTGGGTTCGGGCAATCAAACCCCACCTACCTATTGACAGGCTACAGCGAGAGCGTGAACGATATAGAAACATACACTTACAAGTTCGTGATGAGGAAGAAGCCGGAGAGTGTCGCTCACCCGACTGCTCACAATGTTGCCCGTGAGCACAAGCTTCTCCGCGCGCTCCAGATTCACAACACTAAACTCAAGCAATACGCGACGCCACGTAACCGAGACAAGTCCGTCCCTATACCCACCCCCATCAACCTTTGCCAGGACAAATCCGTCCTCGGCACGGACTTTTACTTAATGGACTTTGTGGAGGGGAGAATTTTCACTGACGCCAGCATGCCCGGGATGACGAATAAGGAGAGGGGCCTGGCATGGCGAGATGCAGTGAGGGTATTGGGGAACATCCATGACTTCGATTTTGTCAACAGCGGACTGGGAAAACAAAAGTCCCGGCAGCAACAGGTGCCGTCGTTGGTCAAGAGTATTCACAGGCTGCTTTCCGTGTATGAGGCTCAGAGCGTGGTAGCAGGGAAAATTTCCTCGTTGCCAAACATTGGGGATCAACTCATAAAAATGTCTGGAAACGCTCCGGGTGGAGGGGGTAGCTTGCTGAACAACTCAATTAACGAGAAGGTACGTTAGTGCGACCGCGACCGCGACCTCGACATTGAACTGATACCGACTTTTGAAGCCATCTTAATCTGACTGACCTTTTCACCATTCCAAAAACCTTCGCTTCAGGGAAAGTTGATACACGGCGATTTCAAGATCGACAATCTAATCTTTCACCCGAACGAACCCCGAGTAATCGCCGTGCTGGACTGGGAGCTCTGGCAAATCGGCGGCGACCCGCTTTTAGACGTCGCCAATTTGAGCATGGTTCACCTCATGCCCAACAACAACACCAAGGATTTCGGGGAGCTGGGCATGAAAGGGTTGAAGGGAATAGATTATAATGGACTGAACATACCCACGGAGGACGCTCTCCTGCATCTGTACGCGACAATAAACAAAACTTTCACGCATGTCGAGCTTCAAAAGGTGAGTCGTTTGTTGGTTTGGGGTTTGGGGTTTGGGGTGTGGGGTGTGGGGTGTGGGGTGGGCTGGGCGATGCTTCAGGAGAGGCTGAGCTGAATATGATCTTCAAAGATAGAACAGAACGCGAATATTAGCTAACTCGCGTGCGCTCTCTTCTCTAGTGGTCGGGGTTCTATCTCGCGTTTCTCCTCTTTAAAAACATTGTAATTTCACACGGCGTCAAGGAACGCGTAATGAAGAACACAAGTAGCAGCAGTTTCAACGCCAACAAAAAAGATGCCGGCAAAGCTGGCGAGATGGTAGGGGTGATGGTTGATAGAGTGGTGCAACTTTGTGAAGCAATGCTGAGAGAAAGGCCGCCGCTTCGTAACAGAACGAAATTGTGATTATGTGGACAAAAATTGCTACTTGTTTTCTGTGAATTTTGAAGATTTTCCATTCATTTTACATCCCATACTGTCTGTCAACCCCTCCCAAAACCTCCAATGGGGTCTCATCTTCGCCATCCGAATTGGATTCATTCTCGATCCGCTCTCTCAGCTGGTTGGCAAATACCGCGCTAGCTCTCTTGCTCAAGATCGCCGGATGATTTCTACGAAGTTGTTGTTCATTCGTATTCTGCACTCTGATTGCCTCCCTCACGACTGCGTGCAGTGAACGGGGAAATTCACTCGCTCCAGCATTACTCACAACAGCTATCTTGAAGAGGGGTGTCTCCAGTGAGTCTGTCAGTACAACGCAATTTCCATTGTCCCCAATCACACGGAGATGTAGGAAGTTGATAGTCCTAACAGGATTGTCCTGCTTGCTGTCGTCCAGTTCATACAAGAATAAGCACGCAGATTTTACGCAGCACAAAAAGTCTCCCTTGTACTTCCAGTAACCGGGCGTTGAACTGCAACAATGCATGATGGAAAGTTTGTGCTTGTGGAGGTGGACATTCGCTCGGAAGTCAAGACCAGACGTCCCTGCCAAGGCCGACGGTGGACACTTTTCGGGGAGCTTGTTTCCTTTCATACGAGCGAGTTTAGGATGTTGTTGGTGGTTGATGTTGGTTTAACGTCGTCTCACCTAATCTACGGCTAATTTCCTGGTGATGTGGGCGTCAACAAAAAGTTCCCGCTGCTGACTGCTGACAGTGTATCAAAATTAATTAATTAAATGAGAGATCTATACCGCTTACTACTACTACTTTTGTTTACAAAAAATACGTCAATTAATTCACTCACTTTCTTCCAAAAGAAAGCTAGTCACTCTCTCTGCCGTCATTCATCTCTCTCCGCTTCAAAGAAAGCTAGTCACTCTCTCAGCCGTCGTTCAGTTCTCTCCGCTTCAAAGAAAGCTTGTCACTCACTCAGCCGTCGTTCAGTTCTCTCCGCTTTAGTGATTGTGTCCCCCCTCCCCCTCCCCGCCTTCGCTCGAATCGCCGGCAGCGACGGTGCCTCGATAGACGCCGCCTTCAAGGCCCAGGCAGAAGAAACGAATGCTCGCCTCAGAAAATCTGGCTTCAAACTTGACACCGACGAGGAGCAAGATGCCAAACTCTTCAATGGGCTAGCCTCGTACTCATACGAAGACGCGCAGAAAAGTAGCAAGAGGCGTTAAAAGTGACTAAGATTTCTGATGAGTAGTTTCTATTTTGTGTGTATGTATGTGACTGCAACATTCGCTAGTTTTCAAACCCTGCCTCCTGTTCCGGCATGAAGGTCTCCGGCAAGGCGAGCAAGTACTCCGTTGGCATGGGCAAGACCAACAACGACGAGAATCTCTGGGTCGGCTTTGCTGATTCCTTTGGTTTGAGGTTCGTTACATATTTGTTGTTCACGACAGTCGACCGGATCTGAAGAGCGGGCAATCATGTACCCATCGCTAGTCCCAAAGAACGATAGTGATTCCTCGATAATATCTCCCGGTACGACCACCAGAGACACCTTCCTCTGCCCACCAGCCCGCTTCCCCTCCTCCACGGACTGAACCGTTATCTTTCTGACCTCAGAATGTGGAAAGATAAGGTCTGATGTACCAGGGCTGTAAAATTTGTTGAAACAGTGCACGGCGTAGATCTCGTCGCCCGGTGACAGCTGAAGACTGTCGATCATCCTCAACCATTTCTCCTCAAAGAGGTTGAGTGAAATCTCCGTTCCCCGACTCATTTCAGTCTTTAAAGGAAAGACCGGGACGTCATCTTCCCCCCTTGGCGCGGCTTCAGCATCACTCCAAGTGATACGGACAGCTTCGCCTGCTTGGAGAGATCGGAGTGTTGAAAGAGCTGAAAGGGAAGATTGAGATATGTACTCATCACGACTTAAGAGAACGGCATTCCGGTATGCCACCAAGGCGACAATCGAGAGGAGGAGAGAGAGAACGGGAGAGACAGAGACATGCAGTGGAGAGGATAGTACAGGACCAGCGATAAGGAGGGAGAGGAGGATTGCTGGGACTGTCAAGACTAGAGGGAGGAGCTTTAAGGGGTCAGAAATGAGGACTCTAGGGATATTTATTAAGGTTAGAGTCGGAGGATTGAAAGAAGGCGGCGGGGGAGGTGTAAAGACTCCACTCCACGACGGCTTCTCATCACCCAGAAATATTGGAATTGAGTTCTCAAGGCAAACTGTGAGTGCTGAGAAAAGGTCAGCGCCCATGAAGAGGTCCCCCCCTTTCCGCTTCTCCGCCGCGAGCAGTAACGAAGCCCGCTCCGCATCCAATTCAACCACCACCCCATCTGGATGAAGTTCACTAATGATCGATGCAACCTCACTTGAAGAGGAGCAGGGAGATATATGCGATGTTCCAATAACGGTGAAGGGTGGTATCCGGGAAGCACAGGGTGGTAACAAAAAGGAAAGGGAGGAGGAAACTTTGACATTGATGATGAATAGGAGGGAGTAGAACATTCAACAATTAAATGTTAGCATGTAATGACAACTACTCTTTTTTTTGTCGTTTGTTTTCCTTTGTTTTTCTCCACTCTACGTCAATTAAGCCCGAACTCTAACCATAACTCTATCCCCAACTTATAGAGCAGGCAGTTTGAGCTCCATAATGACTCACAATTCCCCCAAGAGTGAGAGAAGTGATATAAAACAAGACGATGGAGTGCGGATTTGCTGCAGTCAGCGCAGGGGCAATCAGAACGTAGTGATGACGATCGTGCTTTGCACCTTCTACGGGTTGGCAGACAACCTATGGAGTGGGACCGTATTCGCAGCGTACTTGCTAATTCTCAACAACGGCAGCAATTCTGCTGTTGGCTATGTCGAAGCTGCGAATGGGTTGGCAGGGTTATTTACCGCTTTACCCGTGGGTTATATTGCGGACAAATACGGGCGATCAAAGGTTATTAAATTCGGGGGTGTTATGCTAATAATTACGGTCGTTTTACAGGTTCTGTTAACGAATTGGGTTGGCATTGACGAGGAGGCTCTCGCCAATGATTCTAAAAAGGTTGATAGATCTTTCTTGCTATTTATGGGGGTGATGTCGCTCTGGGGCCTTGCTGGCGGAGTTGTGAATGGGCCAGTGCAGGCACTGTATGCAGACAGTACGCCGAGAGGGACACGTTCGCAGTATTATGTCTGGCTATTTACAGCATATATGCTCTCGTCGTGCGCTGGACCTTTGGTGGCAATTATATTGTTCCAATACTTGGGGGACGATTGGAACCTTGCTGACCTCCGCACAGTAATCTTCTGCGGGATGGGTTTGGAATTGCTCGCCGGTGCAACGATGTTTTTCTTCGACGATGATAAGGCCCTCGAAGAAGGCGATGACCAGACAAATGATGACGACAGTAGATGTGACAAAAGCGTCGACGAGAGCATCGACGAACATTTCAAGAATCACAACGAAAATGCTTCCAAAGACCTGATAGAAAGACGCAAGAGAATTCCGTATATTCTGTTCACCCTATCACTCTTGGTATCTTTCGGGAGCGGAATGACAGTCAAGTTCTTTCCCCTTTTCTTCAAGGATACTGTTGGTCTTTCCCCTTCGGAAGTTCAAACAATCTATCTGATCGTACCAATCGCAATGGTGATCTTTTCTACAGTCAACCAGAAGTTAGCGAAGAAGATTGGCCGTGTGCAAACTTGCATCATTGTAAAAATATTGGGCTTGGCTGGTTTGTATGCTCTGATCTTCTTCAAGGATTACCTTAACAGCCACCCATATGTCATCGTGCCAGTTTATGTTTGGCGAACTGGAATGATGAATAGTACTTACCCTTTGGAAGAGAGCATTTTGATGGATTTCGTTCCAAAGAATCAGCGAGGAAGGTGGAAGAGCTTGGAGAGTGTGAGCCAATTCGGGTGGTGTGGTTCGGCAATGTTGGGGGGTATTTTTTCTGACGCACACGATGGTGATTACACTTTTACATTTCTAATCACCGCCTTATTACAGACAGCGGGCAGTTTAGGCTTCTTTTGGCTGATTCCCCTGATTCCAAAGGACGAGAAAGATACCGGTGAAAGAGGGACGACATCTCTGTCGTCATCGATGTCAGAGCCGCTACTTAGGAGCGAAGATAGCTGTGGAGGTGATGGCGAGGGTCTGAGGCGGGTTGTCTAAGATCACAAATAGAATAATACAAATATTACTGATTACAGCGACAACAGCACAAATTCAAACATGCCATTTCTTTACCTTAACCGGCTTTTGCCGTTCCCCGCTCTCGAGTGTTCCGTGCGCCATGCTCAGGCAATAGCCAAATCATCGCCAACAAAACAGCTTTCACCATCAGGATCGAACTAAAATCACAAACAAAACGAGGGCAACGAGGGGTAATCCGAAGGTAAGTAATTTTCAAAGAAGGAACCACAGCCCCCAGTGAAGGACAATTAATTTTCCTTTTGCTTCTCATCTCACCTGGATACAGTTTTGACAGAATTTGACCACTTCACGTGGAGAAAGGTCATAGAATTCTTCGAACACATCACAATACCCGGTGGAAAGGCACCTATCAGCGCAATAACGCATGGGGTCTTCTGCGGCCATCTTCCGATCTCTTGTCGAGATGGCTCGAGATGATTCAAAGTCATCATCAATCAGCTCGTAAGCATGGGCGTTGGACAGCTCTTCGGTAAGCATAACAGCGGTTGCAGTAGGAGGATTGGCTGCGGCGCGTGCGTCAATCATTTCGGCGATTTCCTTGCTAATGCTCAAAGAACTCAAAATTCTCTCTCTTGATGAACCCAGACCCAATACACAGAGTCAATATGATCAGATTCAATATGATCATTTTTAAGAGGCAGATATATTTATGGCTGTAAATAATCGCTTTAGAATTCTGGGGTTCAATTTTTTCGAGAACTTTTGGAGACGTTGTATTTTTCCCGAGATAAACGAGAGATAGATTATATTTTTGTTCATTATCTCTCCTCTCTAATCTAGCAATCGCGCGGTGACCACTTTTTCGTAAATGGCAACTGTCCTCTCTCTCACCCCATGCAAAACCCTCTCTATCACATCGACGCCCCTCCTCTCACTCTCTCTTGGAGTTAACTCCGCGATTGTAAACGCCGCGAATGTTGGATGTCTGGGTGGAGGTGGTGTTGATGGTGCGATTACTCACAAAGGCGGTGCGCGCCTGCGAACTGAAAGAGAAGCCTTACCAGTCTTGGGGAGGTATAGAGGAGGGGAAATTCGATGTAAGGAAGGCTCAGCCGTTGTCACAGGACGCCAAGGGGAGCTCTACCCTTGGGGATCTGATTTTTGCATTCACGCAGTAGGGCCGAATTACTGGAATTATGAGGGGTTAGAAGAGAAAGCCGACAAACTTCTGCAGGGAGCTTACACTGCAGCGTTATCCAGAGCAAAAGAGGTGAGTAAGACTTGAGTCAGACTTCAGACAATGGCTTGTTGCAAGGCTCACATCTCAACTCAAAAAATCTACTTAAACGTTCTTCAGCGAGATATGTCAAACATCGCCTTCAGTCTAATATCTGCCGGGGTGTTTAAAGGAACTCGTTCGTTAGAGGAAGTTTTGAAGATCGGCTTTCAAGCCATCAATGATTTTGACTTCGGCGAGGAAAAGGAGGTGAACATCTACTTGTGCGCATTCAGCGAGGAAGAAAGGGATATATTGGAGGTGAGATATATTGAGTTATCATTCAAACCTAAGAGCAGGACATTGTCTTTGTAACGTCGTCTCCATGTGCTAACCTCGAAATAAAAAATCAGTCGATTGCGAAAAACTGGCCGCCCTAGGGGGGCTGTTTGTTCACTGAGGAAGTAAGTAGATATCGTCGATAGAAGTTTCTTTAGCGATAAAACATCTATCATCTTCTTCTTAATTACCATGCAAAATTTAAACAGTTTCGTTTCCCAAAGAGGACGTTCACTCCTCCTCTTTGTCTTCAGTCTCTTCATTTTCCTCATCCTCTTTTCTCAACCAGTTGACTAATTTCAGAAATTCGTCGTAAACAATTAGGGTATCTGCAGGGTTCTCCCCATCTAGAATGATTCCCTCCTCCTCACAGGCTTTAATGACATCTTTAACGCCCCAAACTCGCCGAAACCTTGGGAAGATGTGTGATCTGACAACCTCCGGCACCCTTCTAATGTACAACTTGTCAATTATACTGTCATACTTGATGTTTTCGCCCGTCACCTTGTCCATATCTATCGAAAAGTCACTGTTACAGCCTTGGATAAAGGCGGATTGTAAAACGGCCAGTGTCCAAGAGTCTGAGGATGAGTTGGTGGCAGTGAGATTGCGTTTTAGCTTTTCGACCTTCACACACAACACAACACAAAACAAGGGCGAAAGTTAGTAAGAGCAAAAAAAAAATCCAAAAATTGGGCGCAGCGTTTTCGCCCTCTGCTTGCACAGCCGAATGGCTATGTCAGCCCCCCACTCTTACCTGCTCATAGACGGGCATGACTCTGATCTTTTCTAAAGCTAACCGTTCCTTCCAATATCTGAGGTCCTCTCTCCCGCTGTGGAGTTCCTCCCTAAAATCGTCAACATCGTCCTTCCTCTTCATAAGCTCGCTCCTGACCTCGCTCACTTCCATTTGACTCGCCCGTTTACACTGGTCCCGCTCACGCTCAAGCTCCCCTTTCTCGTCCACAAGGCGAATCACTTCCCTCTGCACATCCTCAATGTCCAGCATTGTCTTGGCAGGGAAACTTGCGAGTTTGCTGCAGGAAAAGGTTAGTGGGCTGCTTGAATATAATGGTAGGCTAGCAAGAAGAAGACAAGCAACGCGCGCGAAACATGCATGTGCATAAACAAAAAGATGCAGAAAAAAACTCTCTAAATGCCCCACCAACACCAGCTTCTTCTTCTTCTTACCTGTTCAGGCTTTCCAGTTTGGCCTCTAATTTGGCAACATCCTATATTGGCGGGGATGGATTTTCTAGAGTTAGACACGATCTATTTTCCCACCAAAAATCATACAATATTAATTTCTTTGTGACTTACCTCTTGTTCCTCCTCCGCGTGTTTCTCCAATTTCACCAAAGACTTCCCGAGCTCCTTATTAAGCAGCCTCATCTCCAATCCATGAAGTTGCTTGGCCACCTTGTCGTTTTTCGGGACCTCCTTGACCTCTAACCACCCATCCCGCTTACTCCCACCATCTTCAACGCCCTTTCCATAAAGATTTACGTCCACTTTGAAATCCTTGAGCTTTTTGTTATTGAGCAAGACCGTCTTCTTCTCCTTAAAGTTCTCACAAAATGTCATGCTGTCATTGTAGCGTTCATTTAACGCCGTCTCTTCTTTCATAAGAGCTCTCAGTTCACTCTCTAACCCTTTCACCCTCTCGACCATCTTGTCCCTATCCCAAGCTACCCCTTCCTCTACCCTTCGCTCATACTCCCGTTCCTTTACCTTGAGCCTGTTAATGTTCATCTTCTTCTCGGCAAGCTCATTGATTGTGTTTCCAGCTGGTTTGCCGTTGATATTGTTCACAAATGCCCTCGCCTCGTTGACCCGTTCACGCTGCCTTTGCATGAGGCGCTCCCTGGATGAAGCGTTTTTTGTCGGGTTTGTTTGATTGTCAGCTTCAGAATATTCATCAGAATCGCTCTCGTCTTTAATACCAAGAGTAGAGGCTACAAGAGAGCTTACCAGCTTCGGCATAGCGTCGTTTTTAGGCGTTGTTCGTCAAGACCAATTACCTTCTTTTCAAAAGTTCAGAAAAAAGAAGAAAAAAAGTTGAAAAAAGACCCCGAGCGAAACAAGTCTCTGAAGGACTCTGCTTGAGAAGTTATAAGAAGAAATAAACATCCCAGTGGTATGAGACACTTGTTTGTAAGTAAGTAGTTCTAAACTAGAAATAATTTCGTCTTTCCCACTACTACTTTTGGACTCCTAAATTCTCAACCTAGAAGAGTCTGTTGTTTCCATTCTGAGTCGCTCCATACCCCGAGACGTCATTTCTTGTATCGCCTCTATCATCGTCTATTTTTCGGAACGAGTTTCGAGAGAGCGCCATTATCAACAATGTCGATGGCACTAGTTCAAGCAGCAAGTAAGTAAGGGCATCAGCCTGGGCAAGGATGAAAGTGGTGTGTGTTAGTGAGGGGTAATGCTACGCAAGCGAGAATAATTAGCGACCCACCTCCTTGCTGACACTCGCAATTGTCCGGCCGCTCTGAATATCACCCTCCTGGTCAATTGCCCCCAAGGTGAATAAAAATGCCCGGAAGAAAAAGGTGGCGGCTGAAAGCCCAATTGTAGTGATGACTCGTCCCATGAGAAATTTCCTGATAGGGCTCTCCCTCAAGATTCTTAGCAGTGAGGGTGCGAAATAGCAGAGAGCACACCCTAGGCCAAAATAGCAGACAGCTATAAGTATGTAAACGCCCACCTCATAGGATGAGAGGGATAGAGCGCCAATTTCCACACAGAAGGCTAAAGAGACGTAAGTACCGTAAACAGCGACGTTATAACCTTGGTGAAATGTCTCCAGAAAGCTACCCCCCCCCGATTCACCGTTCGCTGACTGCTTCTTCACCAGTCCTAAGACAAGCTCAGCGACAAAAAGAATCAGAAGGGAGTAGCTGCTGGAAAAGAAAAGTGCAGGGATAGTTCGACAAACTATGAAAGAGACAGAAGTTGGACTGCCTTCATCGCCGTCGCTGTCGCTTGTATTGAAGGCAAATATCTCAAAAACAATTGAGAGGAAGCGGGAGGCATTTGCAAAGAGGAGGAGGACGAAGAAACGAGATCGGAACTGGACACCGTGCTTCTTATTTGCCGAGTTCTTGGTGCGGGAGAGGCTACTGCTATCCTCGTCGTCTGTGTTCGCCTCTGTGGAGCGAAGCAACCCATTGGATACTTCAGCCTCCTCCTCAAGTTCTTCTTGGTGCATTCGCATTGTCCGTAGGATCTCCAGAACACAATAAAACGAGACCGTGAAGAAACCGAGAGAAAGGAAGAACCAGAACGCGATGTGCATTGTGGGTTGTCGAGTGAAGAATGGTGTGCACACCAGTCAACAATTTAGATACCGTCCGAATACCGTGTATTTTTGTCACTAGAGCTGTTTCGTCGTTTTATGGATTTAAAGGCCAAAAAGATGACAGAAACTCCGATATCTTTGTGATTTAGAGAACTATTGCGAAGATTTTGGACGCGAATCACTTTGCACGCTGCTTGCTTAATTTCTTCGATTTGGGGTGCGCGAGAAAGGTGTTTTGTAATGCAGCTGCGATGGCTTACCGATTGCCATATCCTCCTACTACTACCAGTAGCGGTAACAACAACAATCCCAGCAGTGACGAAGAAAGTGACGATGAATGCCAATCGCTCCTCCATAATGAGGGTGTTGGCAAAACCAAGTATCAGATGCCTGGAACCCATACTAGAGGCAGCCTAATTCAATCATTCGTCGATTTATTTCTCTCTATATCACCGCAATGCCTGATCCTGTCTTGTCTTCTTTTCACACTACTATGCACATTCTGGATATTGGACAGTATAAAGGACCCCGCCTTCAGCACTCTGCTGTCCATGGCCAGTCAACCGTGGGCCAAAATATTCAGCATTACGACTACAGGTGCGGTGGTTACCCTCTACAATAGGCACGCCCCTCAATATTTCAACCACAAGGACAAGCGTCGCCGTTGCACTCTTTTTTATGGCATCAACACGATTTACTCTGTCCTCTTTGTAGTTGTTGGGCTTTTGCTGTCATGGACAATTACAGAATCCGACGTCCCAAAAGAAAGCCACGACGGGTCAGAAACTATTCCGCGCGCAATTCTTGGCTACGTAACATACGTACTGATCGAATCTTACGGGAGTCTCTTGGTCTGCATTTTCTGGTCCTTCACGAATGATGAGGTATCCCTTGAAAGTGCCAAGAGCTCATACGGTTACATTGTCGCAGTTGGACAAATCGGGGCTATTTGTGGGAGTGGAGCGGTGGAGATTTGGGAGAAGAATGGCAGGAGGTGAGTCGTAGATCTAGATCTAGATCTAGAGAAGTGGGTGAGCTTCCGGAATCAGCTTTGGAGGAGGCGCAGCTACTTGTCACATCTATCGATGGTCTAATTTCGTCTGTTCGCACTTAAAATTTAGTTTCGGGTGGATGGTCGGCTACGGAGGGGCGGTTGGAGGAGTCACGACGGTCGCAATAGTTTACCTCTATCAAAGGGTTTATTTCGGAGGTGGGGTGGTTGTAGAGGAGATCAAGCCAATGGGTGCGGGTCTAGAGCTGGTGGAAGTCGATGTTGTGGGGAGCGAAGAGTGGTTTTCACCCGAACCAGCGGTAAGGAAATCCAAGACTGCTGACAGTGATGTCGGGACGGTGTCGAAGGCCAAGGGGGTGGAGAGGGAGTGGGGAGACAACGAGGAGTATATTGAGGGGGATGGAAGTAGGTGAGTTTGTTGAGAATCTTTATGAGAACCAGAGCAACAACAACAACAACAACAACAACAACAACAACTATTTTTTCTCTTCCAATGAAAAGAAAAGCCGCTGTACTGAAAATAGCTAATCGGATGCCCATTATTCGTAGTAACAATTTCACAGATGGGGTACTACTGATTCTGAAAGACTCGTACATACTTTTGATTTTAGGTATGACATGCCTTTATGAGATCAGTCTGACAATTTTAGATTTTGAGATGAAGCTTATAGCAGTTGAACAGAGCCATAGAAACCACACACAATTAGAAATATTGGTCGAAAGGTGAGAAGGGCTTCGGAAATTGAATTTTAATTCGCTCTGGAAAGGTTTAAGCAAATCATTCTGTTCTCAAATTGTCATGTATATAATCTCATTCTAACCGCACAAATTCTCAATAAACTATCGCTCAAACCTGCATACTAGAGATGTGAACGAGACGGTTTACAAAAAGACGGCTGAAAACATCTCAGGAACATTTGCCTCCTTCATGAGCACATTTGGCCTCACAACAAATATCATCAGCTTTATCTTCAGCCTTTTCTTATTGCGGCCAGTTCTCGAATTCTACAAGTTGCCAAGGACACTCAGAATCTTCCCTGGGTTACTGTTGGTAACGACATTAGTCTGTCTGGTATTTCCAACGACGCTAAGCGTTAGGTTCTTGAGTCTCAGCGCTGTTAAAGGCTTGAGCTACAGTTTGAACGATCCTTGTAAGGGTGAGTGAGTCTCACGCGTTATGCGCCAATAGCAAGTAACAGATCCTCTCACACAACAACCCCCCCCTCCCACTCACGCGCCTGCCCAATAATAGAAATGCTTTACATCCCAACTTCGGTGGAAACAAAATTTAAGGCCAAGGTTTGGATAGACGTAGTTGGTGCCCGCATTGCCAAAGGGCTCGGGAGTGTTATCAACGCAAATTATGGAGGGCAGTACGTGAAGTACGGCAGAGACCCAAAATTCTTCAAGAACATCGGTACTGGTAAAAACATAGGGGGTGCGATGGCATTGATTGGGGCGGCAATTTTATTATGGGTCAGGTGAGTGGTTGGTTTGTGGCCTGTGTTTTCTTTTTTCTATTTTCGGTGCACTGGCACTGAGGGGTGGGGGTGGTAGTAGCGCG
>ERZ651776.2801-NODE-2801-length-18324-cov-3.499151_pt1 | contig 18324 bp, 39 predicted proteins | sample MGYA00514761_ERZ651776 | MGnify/ENA metagenome assembly ERZ651776 | reverse complement strand
TTTCAATGGGATGGGGAGATAGGTTAGCTGGTTTCTTTGCTAGTCAGAATACTGAGTTGTATGTTGGTGTCGATCCTAGAAAAGAGAACCATCCGATTTACAGAGAACAGGCTGATTACTATGAAGGTCAACTTACAATGTTTGAGACAATGAAAAAGGTTGACTTCTATTGTGAGGCTGCTGAAGACTTCTACTATGATGGTTATGACGATACATTTGATGTTATCTTTACATCACCACCTTATTTTAATGTGGAAAGATATAGTCACGATGATAATCAAAGTTGGGTTAGATACAAGGACATTGATAATTGGAATACTCAGTTCTTACAGAAAGCTCTTGACAATATGTTACCTACCTTAAGAAGTGGTGGTAAGTTGTGTGTTAACATATCAGATGTTTATTCGCCATCTGCTGGTAAGAAAACTTGGTCAAAGATATGTGACCCGATGAATGACTTTATTCAAAGTTATGGTGGTATGGAATACAAAGGTTGTATCGGAATGGAAATGGCAAAACGACCTAATAGTGGTGGAGCTGGAACTGCTAAAGATAAGACACAATATAGTGAAGAGTCACTACAACTTGCTGAAGAAACTAAAAATAAAAGGTTTTGTGAACCAATTTGGATATGGGAGAAAAAATAGATTATACTTATTAATGATGGAAGTAATACCCACTCAAACAGAATGGGTTACAAATTTAGTATTAATCTTAGTATTATTAATAATGGCAAAAATATTTTGGGATGAAACATGAATCAAGCTGATAGAAAAGAATTTGATTTAATACACAATAAAATAGATGATATCAAAAACGATATCGAAGATTTGAAATCTTCTATGAAAGAATCTCATGGTAAAACTGATGAGACTCTGAGTTTTATAAAAGAAAATCTCTTTAATCCACATGAGGGACTTTGGGCTGAAACAAAACAAAATACTCAGTTCAGAGAAAATTCACAAAAATGGAGAGGTATCATCGGAATAGGTTTTATAGGATTGGTTATTGAAAAAGTCTGGTCAATATTCACACAATAAAATAATAGAACAACTAAACACTTGGATGGATTGGTTAGAGACACCGAATAAAGATTTTGGTGGAATGCCAGTTTGTCCGTTTTTAGCACCTGAACGAAAATTAGGTAAGTTACTTATTGATTTCTACGACTACAGAGAAAACTCTTTGTTCAATCAAATACAAGAGTTTGCTAAAGACGATAGATATACTACTGCTCTTTATTTACATATTAATAGTGGAGAGAGACAAAAGACAGCAGATTTTCAAGAATGGGTAACTCATGAGATGGGTAACTTAGGTCTTGGTCATCTTAAAGCCGTCTGTTTTTCACCTTGGGAAAAGATACGGAGAAATGGTATCAGAACAAGAGTTGATGCTCCTTGTTTTATTACATCTATCACTACACACGAAGCATTGAACGATGCTTGGAAGAAAATCAAAGTAACAAAATACTGGCAAAATAATCGAAAATAATGCTTGACTTATGTCTTATTTATTTAGTATATTTAGGGGAAATAAGGAGTTAAGTGATGAACAAAATACCACAAAAACAATTTTGGAAAGATGCCATTGTTTGGATTGATGGAAAAATGTCTCAAGTTAAAGATTTTGATGGTGATGGTAAATTTAAGATAAAATTCTCTGTATCAGGTAAATCTATTTGGATTGACAAAAGTATTATTGTCTGGTCATGAGTAAAGTTAAATATACTAAAGAAATAAAACAACTTAGAAAGTTGTTAGCTGATAATGAATATACAAGAACATTATCATCCAAGTATCATCAGTTTCTATGTGATATGCACACAAAAATGGTTAGTGCTAGTCGGATAACACCAAAGATGGAAAAACACATCAATCAGGCATTTAACTATTATGAAAACCATAAAAATCCTGAAATGAAGATTCAAAGAGAATCGATGTTGGCTAAGATAACTAAATTAAAGTATCTATTGTCACAATGTAATTATACTAAACAATATGAGGCTGATAAGATGTTTTTCTTAAATGGATTAACAGATAGAATTAATAGAGTAGGTACTTTATCACCTAAACAGGCTAAATATGCTAATCAAATGTACAAACAATTTAATAGGAAAATATTACCAAAAAGTGCTTGACTTGTATAGGTATTTTTTCGTATTATTAGGTATAAGAAATGGGAGATAATTAATGAATTGTGTTAAATGTAAAAAGATAAAAGCCGTGGTGGTTTACAAGAATAAACATTACTGTAATTGGTATTGTGCTAAAAATAGTTAAAATAATGCTTGACTTATGTACTATTTTGGTGTTATATTTAGGTATGATTAAAGGGAGAAAATAAATGAGTAAGTATTCGGATTTTTGGTTTGACAATCGTAGGACAAGTTTGGTCGATGACCTATTGTCTGATGTCGATGACAAGCCAGTCAAAAAAGGTAAAGACCACATTGCTCTTGCTGGTCACAAAAGAGCCATTGGTAATTTTGTTCGTATTGTAAGTGGTCAAAACATTCCAGTTAAGTTCCCTTCTCGTGGAGATAGTTATACTGATGGTAAGTCTGTTACTATCGGAGCTAATATCAATGAGAAGAACTTTGATTATGTAGTCGGTCTGGCTCTCCATGAGGGAAGTCATATTGCTTATTCAGATTTCAATGCGTTTGCTGAGGTTCGTAACTTAAGTAAAATTAGAGAGTTCGACCTAGACCATCAGAAGATGGAGTTCTTTCGTGGGGTTATCAACTATATTGAAGATAGACGAGTTGATGGTATTGTTTTTAGAGGTTCTCCTGGTTATAAGGGTTACTACCATAGTCTTTACAACAAGTATTTCAATAGTAAGAAAGTTGCTAATGGGTTGAGTTCTGAGATGTATCGTGAGATTGACTTAGAATCTTACATGTTCAGAATTATTAACTTCACTAATGAAGCTACTGACTTTAAAGCACTTCCTAGACTTCTTGACATTTACAAACTAATCAACATGAAAAACATCAAGAGACTTAAATCTACTGATGATGCTATTGAACTGTCTAAATCTGTTTGTGAGATTGTTTGGAGTATGGTTGACTCGGTTAAGGGTAATGGTGAAGGTGACAATGAAAACTCTGAAGAGGGTGAAAATAAAGACTCTGAAGGTAGTTCTGATGGTGGTGGTAATGGAACTGAGGTTGATTCTGGTGAAGGTCAAATGAGTCCTGATGGTGGTCAACCTGGTGATTCTTCTGATGATTCTTCTGACGATTCAAAAAGTTCTGACCTAAAAGAACTTTCAGATAGGCAAAAGAAGCAGATTGAGAAAATGTTTCAAGACCAAAAACAATTCTTAGATGGTAAGACCAAAAAGACTCAGTTGACTAAAAAAGATAAACAGATTGTTAATGCTTTATCAAACTCAAATACTGAGTTGGTTGAGGTTGGTGATGCTAGAATTGGTAAGGTTGGAACTGTTGTGATTCCGGCAATAACTAAAGAACTTGTTGAGAGTAGGGCTTTTCCTTATTTCTTTCGGAGTCTTGATGTTGACTCTTATGAGTACACTAGTTCTTATGGTAGAGGTAAAGCCATGATTGAGGCCATCAACGAGGGTTTCAGACTTGGTTCTATTCTTGGTAAGAAACTTAAGGTTCGTGGAGAAGAAAAAGACTTGATTTTTACAAGACAAAATACTGGTAAGATTAACAAGAGATTAATCTCCGAGTTAGGTTTTGGAAACTCAAATGTCTTTTCACAGATTCAGAAAGAGAAGTTCAACAAAGCTAACTTACATATGTCGATTGATGGTAGTGGTTCTATGAGTGGTGAGAAGTTTCAAAAAGCCATTAAATCTGCTGTTGCGATGGCAAAAGCTGCTGACATGGCCGGAAACATCAATGTTACTGTCGATGTGAGATATACTCATGAAGAGAAACCTGTTGTTCTTGTCATTTACAATAGTAAAAAAGATAATTTGACTCACATTAAAACTTTTTGGAAAGTCCTTAGAGTTGCTGGAGTTACTCCTGAGTCACTTTGTTTCGAGGCTATTATGAAGAAGTTTCTTGGTGGTGTACAAGGTGAGGATAATTACTTCCTTAACTATTCAGATGGCGCTCCTTACTTCGGTACTAACGATGGAGTATGGTATGCTGCTGACAGAGCTATTGACCACACTAGAAGAATGGTCAAGACAATGAAAAACAATGGAATGAAAATCATGAGTTACTTTATTTCTGATAGTTACATTAGTGAATCAGATAAAAACACTTTCTCTAAAATGTATGGTAAGGATGCTAGTTTTATCGATTGTACTAACATGATGAATGTTGCCAAGTCAATGAATCAGAAGTTCCTACAGAAATAAGATGAGTTTATTAACATATTATAAATCGACTCATGATGATATAGAAAAACTTATCGAAGACCATGTTAAAGAATGTAGACGAAATATACCTTGGAGTGGTGAACATAGGATGGTTGTAGATAAAATAATAAACATATTTAAGAGGACTCATTGAGTAAACCAGCAAACATAAGTCACAGCAACTTAGTAAAGAAACTAGAAATGCTTGTCAAGTTATGTGAGGAAACTGAACCTACACCGAAACAACTTCTGAAGATGAGTGGTGAAAAAAAAGCTGATGTAACTGACTTATTTACACCCGAAATGATTGATGCTAAGTTTTATCTACAAGAGGTCAAAGCTGAGGATTACGATAGTTATTCTGTTATTGATATAATGAAGGGATGTAATACTATCTGGCGATGGAGATTAAAAGTTAAAAAAGAAGGATGGCCAGATATAAATGGTATTGAATACATTTGTGGTGAGTTTCTAAAAAAGAATCAAAAGATTGCAGCAATCAAGAAATATAGACAATATATGATTGACCGAGGTAAAGATGTTGGTTTGAAAGAATCTAAAGAATGGGCGGATAAGTTGTCGATTAAGATGGGGTTGACTAATTGAGAGATTTAGGGAAATTTTTTTTGTGGGTTGTATATATAAAACATAATTATTAATAAGGAGAATATTATGAACTTAAATGAATTAGTAGATAGTTTAATAGAATTATCATGTCACGAAATGCCCGAAGAGGCTCGTAAGTCACTTGATGACGCCATCGACCATATCGTATCTAATATGAATGATAACCAATTAAAAGATGTTCTTGGTAACACTATATTAGATGAGATTGAGACAAAACATCCAAAACATGTTTGGAAAGAAGAAGGTGATGAAGAAGAGATAAAAGCTATTAAATCACTTATGGATGGTAACATTGCCATTGCCTAACAAGATAACAATTGGTCGTGAAAATTGGGTTCGTATGATGTATTGTATGAAACATCTTATGAAATTACATCCCGAATATTGTGACATGATAAAACCATTCTACGACCAAATGTACGATAAATATCCGTACAACGAATTAGACCCGTTCAACTTTGAAGACAATTATAAAGTACGACCGCGAACAAACATAGAACGGGAGTTAGATAAACTAGCCGACTTAAACGGTAAAGAAAAAATTGAAACCGAACAAGAGTTTCAATCGGAATTAAATCAATTAATTTGGGACTTGGGTATGACATTACCAAGTTGGGATGATAATAAAGATAAGGAATAAAAATGATAAAACGTAATCCGTGTAGAGTAAAAAAAGTAGAGTATGACCATGAAGGTATGAAAATAGTAGAACGCCGTGGATATGCTCAAGAACGTAAAAAACATGATGGTATCGACCAAGTGTTTGTGATGGAAGGTGGAGATACAGGAATTGGTTATTGGTATCCAAGTAGCGATGTTACACTTACAAAAGGTAAATGGACTAATAATACGGGTAAGGTAATAAGTAAGAAATCGTTTTGGAGAAGAGCAAAGTAAGAATGTTAAGTGCTAACAAGTTGGGTTATTACCTATGGAAGCGTATCAATCAAGACCAAGAGAAGTTAGCAAGAACAAGACCAATGAACTTATATGGACTATATATTAACCAATCCGACTTAAATGAATATATTAGAGATTACTTTAATTACGGTGTAGATTGGGATGATACAAGTAAAGAAGAGTTATGGGAAAAACGTTATTGGAATGAAAAAGACAACGACATATAAAGTATACATGGTGGAATGTTCGGATAGAAGCATTTATACAGGTATAGCCAAAGATATTGAAAAAAGGTTAGGTCAACATAGTAAGGGTATTGGGAGCAAATATGTACGAACAAGACTACCTATTCAACTTCAATGGTCGTCAAAGGAGATGGATTTAAGTAATGCTCTCAAAACCGAATACAAAATAAAACAATGGTCAAGAGACAAGAAATTGAAGTGGATTGAAGACCATGATAACACATGTCATTATAGTGGATTACTAAGTACAAGGAGTTATAGTAATGAATGAAAAAAAACAAAAAGAATACTTTGAATACCTTATAAACTCATATGATGATGGAACGGCTAGTATCAAAGGTGACCATCCAAAAGAAGTACAAATAGCCGTTGACTCATTCTTTAAAGCGGGTAAGATACTTGTTGACCATCCCGAGATAGAGAAGATACCAACGGAGTATGTAGACAAATTACTTAGTACATTGGCTCAATATCCTCAATATCATAAGTTGGTTGTTGACTTAATGGGTATCATAAGTAGTGGTAAAAATGAATAAACTAATAGACAATCCAGCGTGGTATGGGACAGCAAATTGGGATGGAATAGTAGTGTTCGTCTTTGTATTGACCATTTGTTTATGGTTATTAGAGAAGATAGATGAGTAATGTTATCAAGAGAATTTTTAATCAAAAGAGGTCATTGTTGTGGACATGGGTGTTTAATGTGTCCATACGTACCTAAACATATAAAGAATAACGATGAAATATTCATACCAACAAAAGAAGAAGATAAATGAATAATTGGAACAAAGTAGACAAAAAAGCTAAGAGACAATCTCTTAATGAATTTTATATTAAACATTATAGTATTATCGCCATATATCTGATATTGGTTGTAATGGGAGTATGGTTACTAACATGAAGCTGAAATATCCAATATATCTCGTTATAGGGTTGTCACTTCTTACATCAGAGGGATGTATCCATCCCTCACAAGTTGTGGTATCTCCTCATAAAATCCATGTGAAGTATAAGTTCGTTACTGATAATAAACAACGTACTCACAAATATAGGAAGTTTCCGAGAGTTCATAGTGGTGATGTTACGGTACAATATTGTGCCAGACACAAGCAATGGGAGACTATATCAGCAAGATGGACGAAACATGGCGTACTTCGTTTCAATGTAACTAGACATCGTAGAGATAACAGATGGTAAGATTTTACTATCTTATATTAGCATTATGGTTAATACTAGCATTTCTGATATGGATTAATCCCTTTAATCCTCATAATAGATAATATGTACATAATAGCATTAATTCCTATCGTTCACATATTCATAGTATGGTGGTTATTCAGAGAAATATAACACCAATCCCCTAACTTTACTTAAATACTATAACTTACCTCATATAATACACTATTCCTATGGTTACAGGTGGGTAACGGTGGGTAATTAAAACTATTTATAATATTATCTCTATGTCAAAACTACATAAAGATGACTATTTGACACATCTCCGGACCCTTAGCACACACACACTTTAAAATAATAATTTTTCTATAGCTTTTTATCACTATTTGCTTGACTTTAAGCTAGATATGTGTTAAATTCGGACTGGACGAGTCAAGCTAGCTCGACCTCTTTTTTAGGATTAGTTCCCCCATGCTCCCAATACACACAATAAAATAATCTAAATAATGCTTGACTTATATAGCTATTTGGTGTTAAATTTGGGATACATGGGATAGCTAGATATATAACGAGTTTGGATTAAATACCCAAATAAAACAAAGAAAAGCTAAAATAATGCTTGACTTTCTCATTTATTCTTTGTATATTAAGGTGTTGATTGGGGATGAAAAAGATGGGTTTGGTGAGTTCTTTAAAAATTTATATTAGAAGACAAGAGTTTGTTTCAATTTCCTTGTGAAGAGGATTAAAAATCAACCTTGAGAGGTTGTTCTCTTGTCTTTGAAGACATCTGACCGAAAGGGGCTGAAATGCTGGGTTTGGAAACCTAACTGAGTAAGGTCAGACTTTGAAAGGCCGATGAGAAGGACTAATCATCCTTCGAGGTAAGTGGCGTCAGAGGACGAAAAAGAGTGATTACTTGACTAGTCCGTTAGAATGGCTGGGGGGTTCGAGTCCCCCCTCATTGATTCAGAAGTCGGAACTGATACAAATACCGACAAAAATTTTATATGACATGGTAAGAGAGAAGCCCCCTTCGGCATTGTAGATTGAGTCTCTCATTGTTATATAGCCTGTGTACCGACTGGAAGCTTTGAAGGGTTCGACACAGGCAAAGATTTAAAAGTTGAGCTGAAGAGCCAAAAACCGACCCGATAAATACGCGAGTGACGATGGGTGTGACAGACGGTTTAAAACCCGATGGACAGACAACTTGGTGGTGAACCCGGCAATATCAATAAGACCATTTCACCACCTCTAGATTTTGTTGAAAAAAAAAATTGTATTTACGAAAGTTCGTATATACTTATATATAGTATTATAAAAAGGGTTCTACCGATTTTTAGTTTCCACCAGATAAAAACTTAAAAAACAACCGAACCCTTTTTTTATAAATTGATACTTATTAATAAGAATTGATATCGCTCAATTGAGGATTTCAATGTTTGACTAAATAGTAAACAAAACGGAGAAACATAATGACTAGATTAATAGTTAACCCACAGCATCTCAACCGAGATGAATTTTTAACACCATTCGATAAAATATTTGACCAGATGATGAACAAGCAGTTTCCTGCTTTCCAAGAAGAGGTTGGTGTGTCTTTTAACCAAGGAGCTTATCCTAAAGTGAATGTCTATGAGTACGATGACAAAATAGGTATCGTAGCAGAGATTCCAGGATTGGATAAGAAGAATGTTTCAGTAGAAGTTGAACAAAATTTACTTACCATCTCAGGTGATAAACACGGATTCGAAGATGATGGTGGTAAATGTATAACCAGAGAATTAAAACACTCTTCATTTAAAAGGTCTTTTAACTTAGGTGACCATTTAGATGGAGAAGATATTAGTGCTTCATTTAAAGATGGAATGCTATCAATATCAATTCCTAAAAAAGAACCAGAGCTTCCTAAAAAGAAGATGGTAAAAATATCATAAAAAAACTTATCACAGTTAATGATATTATGTATGTCGTTCGTGGAACGGTATTGGCTCAGGTTGCAGAGGCTTCTGGTGGTACAGGAGAATTAAAAAAAAGATACAATAATGTCGATACCGTTCTTCGGAACGGAGATAAATACTATTTCTGTGATACAGTTTTAGAAGCAGAATTTTCAGACATAAATTAGGTTTTTAATATTTATTATAGATAAATAGGAGAACATCGTGTTTGAACAATCTAAATCATTTCCAAAGTTAGTAGGATTATCTGCACTTCTTATAGCTGGTAGTGCTGCTTTCTTTTCGGTTTTTGGGTTATCTAAATTATTTGCAGGTGCTACATTTGCTGTAATCATAATGGCTAGTTCATTAGAGTTCGGTAAGTTGGTAGCTGCTTCATTCTTATATAGATATTGGGATAAGATAAACTTTCTACAGAAGTTTTATATGTCTTTAGCTACTGTTATTCTTATATTAATAACATCAGCTGGTATCTTTGGTTTCCTATCAAATGCCTATCAAGGTGCTACAGTAGAGTTTGAAAAAGAATCTACGGCACTAATATTCAAAGAAGATAGGTTAGAACAATTACAAGAAGACAAAGAGTTTCTAAAAGAAGAGTTAAGTATTGCTATCAAAGAGTTACCTGATAACTTTAGAACTGCTCGTAGAAAACTCAGAGCAGATTACCAACCACAGATATCAGAAATCAATAAACAGATGATTGAACTTAAAGGTGAGATAGGAACTCTGAAAACTGCATTAGTTCAGACTGGTGTGGATGTGGGACCTGTTATTTATTTAGCTAGAACATTTGATACCGATGTAGATACCGTAGTTAAGTTCTTTATCTTTGTGCTTATCTTTGTGTTTGACCCGATGGCTGTTATGTTTGTTATAAGTTACAACGTAGCTTTACAGCATACAGATGAAGAAGAAGTTACTCAGGCCCTCCCGAAGGAAAAGAAAAAAAGATGGTGGGAAGTGTATGGTGAAAAGAAAAAAGAAGAACTACTCTATACTGAAGAAGATGAACAGCGAATGGACATCATAGGACAAAATGGAAACGATGGTATTCACTATGAAGAAGAGGTAGTGAAAGAAGTAAAAGAAAAAGCAACGGTAAGACCAGGAAAAGGTGCTTTTAAAAGATAAAAAAAATAAGTCTTGACTTGTATTACTTTTCTTTTGTATTATTAGGTATAACAAAAGGGAAATAAACTATGAACTCAGAAAACAAAATAAAATATAATTCTTCAGTAGGTAAACTACTGGAGAATATCAAAGTAAACTACGCCGGTTGGGGTAGTAATCCCAATGATTTAAAAGATTCACAAAAGAAGAGAAGACTTCAAATGATTGACGAGTTTAACAACACACTTCGTGTTAAGTCTGGTAGAAAATTTGATAAGGTTATCCAAGGTTCTTCAGTATGGGGATTTATCGCTAAAACAGATGGAGTGTTAAAAGGTATTCCTTACTTTGTTGGTGATGTATTTAAAGCTGCTGGTTGGAAAGCTCCAGCAAAGCATGTGAGGGGTACTATCTTTTCTTCAGAAACTAATTGGTTTAGTTGGACAGGCCCAAGGTACTTATAATGAGTCAAAATTGGATAGAAAGAAATCAAGAACAATTTGGTGTTCAGATAATTGAACTAAAAAAGATTATCGAAAATCAAGTTCTTGGCTCAGGCAAATCAGATGAGTTTACTTCCGATATGTATGTAGCTTTAATTAGTGGTAGGAAGATTACCGAAAAGATGGAAGTTGCTATAGACAAAATTATTAGATCTAATTCACCCGATGAAATGTTGAAACGTGAAGAGTGGGTTGATAAGGTTGTTCCTAAACTTATGATGGTTGAGAACTTAATCGATGATACCGATTGGACAGATGGTTATAAAGCTAATAGTAAACATTTTATGTCTAGTATTATAAAACAAGCCAAATCTAGAAAGACTTTATCTAAGAAGCAAATGGATTCTGCTAGTAAGATATATGCTAGAGTCAAAAAAAATATTGAAAAAAGTGAAAAAAGGTCTTGACTTGTATGCATATTTATTCGTATTATAGGGTGTTATGGGAAAGGAAAAAATAATGAATAGAGATTTAATTTTAGATGGTTATTGGGTTAATAAAAAAAGTGGAACTATCCACTTCGTTTCAGAGAGTACAAATGAGTATACAGGTACTAAAACTTTATGGGCTCAAACTCAAAACCTTCCGTATGAAAGAGATTACTTTTTCAAAGGTGACAGTATTGACAGGTTCTTAGAAAACTATGAGTTTGTTTGTGATGGTGCTGGTATTCCAATGGATTTTTATCATCATGTCTTAGTTAATAAGGTATTGAAGTCTAACTTCAAATATGGTGTGATTAGTAAACAAGAATTTTTCGGTAGAGTTTTTAATTAAAAAGGAGATTAAATGAGTTATTTGTATAAAACAATGTGGAGTGGTTCAGAGATTATAGCAGAGTATTGCTACTCATCATTACACAACAAGATTAAGGTTGTAGAGTTAACGGTAGATGGTAAGTTTCATAGGATGAATTGGATGGGGCCTAATGGTAGGGATAAGTTAATGGGTGAGTTGATGAGTGACTATGATAAGATTATGTTAGGTCAACAAGATTATGATTCAGAGATTGATTTAGATAGGGATATTCCGATTTCTCAACTAAGTGGAGTGTGGAGATAAATAATGAATAAAGAAATATTAGATTTAGTTTATACATTAGAATCTGAGTTAGATGACGCTTACAATTGTCTACCAGAGTATAGGGCTAATGTAGATTCTCAAAGTTGTATAGACTATGCTAGGTCTACATTATATGATTTAAAAGATAAATTGGAGAAACTAAATGACCTCACTGGTTGATTTAATCATAGAAAAATTCGATGGTGAAATAGTCGTTCCTAATCAATGGCGTGTTGATGGGTCTAATGGTAAAAGGTATAATGTAAAATGGGATAAATACCATAGAAATTACAGTTGTAACTGTTTAGGTTATACTTATAGGAGAAGATGTAGACATACTAAACAAATAAGTGATTCTTTTAAACAACAATATGGAGTAATATAATGATTACAATGAAAAAAGCTATAACTGCTGTGATAGCGGTAACATTAGTTAATGGTTTTTTCTCAACTAAAATGTTTGAGGAGTACAAAGAAATGTATTCCAATGATATTGAAAGGTTGAAATCAGAAAATTCTGCGTTGAGAGATGAGTTATCTCACTACAATGAATATGGTATTCAAGTAGATGTAACAATGTATCAACCAAATGAAATTCAATGTGATGATACACCAAACATAACTGCTGATGGAACTAAGATTCGTATCAGTAAAGCATCTAACTATAAGTTTGTTGCACTATCTCGTAACCTACTCAAACGATGGGGTGGGCCTTTTGACTATGGTGATTTTGTATTGCTTAAGGGTGCAGAAGGTAAGGATGGTGTATATCAGGTAAGAGATACTATGAATCCTAAATGGGTAAATGTAGTAGATATTTTAGAATCAGAGCATGTACAACCATATAAGTTTACGGGTGTACATATTTATAAATTAAATTGGTTAACTAAAGAAAAGGAAATAACAAATGGGTAAAAGTACATTTGAAAATAATGGTGGTTACTTCATCGATGGAGTAGCATATATGGATTGTAAAGTAACAGGTGAGCCTGTTAAGAATGTGAGTGAAGACTCAGTATCCGTAATAGGTAGTAGGGCTGTGATGGGTATGGTAGGAATGCCAGACGAACCTAAACAAAAAGTATCAACTGGCAGACCTGCTGGTTGGCATTTTATGAATGAGTTCGTAGATAAAGATGGTAATGTATTTCACAAGGGTAAAGAACAACCTAAGTTGTTTGGAACTCTTAAACCTACTAAGGTTAAACCACCCAAGAAGAAAGCGAAACGTAGGTCTAAACAAGAGATACTTATTGCTAGACAGGCTGAAAAGAAAGCAGCTCTTAAAAAAGCAGTTCAAAAGCAGAAAGATTTTTTAAACCATAAATTCGGAGATAATACTAATGTTTAATAAAAATAAAAAAAAACCTAAACGGTTTAAGGTTAGTCCAAAACTAAAAGGTGACACACGCTTAGAAAATGAACCTTATGAAGACTATAAAGAAAGACGTAAAGTTGAAAAGATATTAGTAAAGCAATATCTACAAGGTACGTTATATGAAAAGTAATTTAACCAAACGTAAAAATAGTTCTTATGTTTTAAACCATAAATTTGGAGATTAGATGGCTAAGAAAAATCAACCATTAGATAGAGAGTATTTCAAAAGAAGAGCTAATCCTAATGTTAAAAAAGGCCCACAACTAACAAAATGTTGTGGTCAGGATAAAGATTACGATAGTCTAAATGTTAGAAATAGTGAAGATTGGAAACTGATTGAAAACTATATCGAAGAACATCTCAGGGAGTATACCAAACACATAAGTGTTACTCCTGTTTCTTGCGAGAAGTGTGGTATTCTTTTAGAGTATTCTACTGATATTGATATAGATAAGACATTGGGTTATTATGAAAAAAGTAATTAATTGTTTTAAAGAAGACAATCCACTAATTCAAAAAACTTTAAGGAGAGTAACAGTTGAAGAAGGAGAAACTATTGCAACAAAACTATTTCAGATACTTAACGAAAGAGGAGACGGGATTGGGTTGGCAGCTAATCAAGTGGGAATTGATGCGCAAGTGGCCGTGGTTAACGTTCGTGAGCCAATCGTTCTTATCAATCCTAAAATTGTTTCTCGTGAAACTGAGATACCTTTTTACGAGGGTTGTCTCTCTTATCCTGGCAAAGGGGTAAATACTAAGAGGTATGAGACTGTAGAAGTTAAATCGGATACTGTTGAAGGTACAATGATATTTAGTGGTGTAGATACAGGTGAGTCTGGAAAAGGTAGTTGGGAACATAGTGAAGTTAAAGAAGATAGGCACGTAAGAACCTTAGAAGCAGTTTGTGTTCAACACGAAATAGACCACCTTAATGGTATAAGGTGTTTGGATAGGGTGGTGGATACTACCATAAGAGTTGAAAAGAAGCCAGGCCGTAATGAACCATGTCCTTGTCAAAGTGGTAAAAAGTTTAAAAAATGTTGTATTAATAAATAATAAATAGGAGTAATAGTAATGTATAAAATAAAAGATAAAGTTGAGTTTAAAGCTAACTCATTAGATGTCGGTACAATAGTAGGTTTACCTGATGAGGATACCCATATGTATGCTATAGAAACATTGTCTGGTAACGTAATTAGATGCACAGAACATTATTTTAAAGAAGTCACAGTAAGTAAGGAAGACAAATAGGAGAAATTTTATGAAGAGCAAAACGTATTGGATAATGGCTGTATGGTCGATACTTTGGTTAGTAGGAATCGGAAGTCAGATAAAGTTCTCAATGAATCACGATGAACTTCGAAACGAATTAAATGCAAAAAATGATAAGCTTGAAAGTAGAATCAAAATATATGAGAAGTTAGCAGACCCTAAAAGTGTTCAACTTTATGTTAGTGAGCTAAATGGTATATTAGATAATATGACAAAACTAATCAGAGTTGTAGAGAGTGGAGAAGAAATAGATGCGTTCTTTGGTAAGATGGAAAATGATATTAAAACAGTCAAAGATATGGTAAATAACATATATCCTATAGTTGAAGAACTTGATAATAGTGTAGAGGCTTATATAGTTCGAAATAATTTTCGAATGGAAGCGACACAAGAAAATATTGACGAACTTATAGGTGATGCTGAAGACTCTGATTTGAGGCTCATAAAGAAGTTTGATATTATTGAAAATGACTTGAGGGATATAAGGAACATATTAAATGAGATTGAAAACTCAAAAATAGGTTCTAAGATATTTAAGAAATAATATGAGAAAAGATTTTTTTAATATAAGAGATATAAAAGACTTTTTAAGATTACTAACTTTTTTTATTGTTTCACCTATTATTGGGATAGTTATGTTAGTAGGCATGGTAGGAACTTCAGTAGCTATGGTTTGTATGTATGTTAAGGATTTTATTATGGAGAGGTTTTATGAATAAAATAAAATTGTATTGGAGTATAATATCACCGACACTAAAGATAATGTCAATTGGTATCGTAGTATTTTTTGTTATAGGTGTGGCTCTTAGCATACCTCTATGTTTAGTTTGGAATTGGTTAATGCCAACCATATTTGATTTACCAACCATAAATGTTTTAGAAGCATTTGGTTTATCTGTATTAGTTACATTACTATCTCCAAGAAAAGTAGATTTTGCTAAAAATAAAAGTGTAGAGAATATACCAGATGTAAAATTAAATGATGAGCTAAACGATAAGTTAGAAAAAGTTTTAAAGGATATTACATCAGAATTTAAAGCTTAACCTATTTATATCAGTAATAAGTGGAGATTTAAATGTTAGATTTAGAATGGGTATTAAGCAGTTTAAGAGAAGCTAGAGACGAAGAGAATTGGGATTTAATAAAAGAAATAATAAGTTATTTAGAAAGTCGTGATGACTTTAATGATGACGAAGGTTGGTCAGAACATTTAGAAAATATTTAAATATGGGGCTGTAATGGAACTCGACAGGTGTTATTTGAAAATAGAGTGCAGCAGAGATTGAGTATGTCTCGTAACAAAAGACTCACAAACCTAATTGACGAAGTTAATTCGTTAGCCGGGTTGGACATTGATTGGCACTTAGCCAATGCTGAAATGGGATTTGACAACTTTGTCACTCCTATTCAGAATGACCAACCAACTTACGCCTACACGGCTTAAGTTACTGAGTTGTCTAACACTCGGTCATAAAATAAGTTAGACACCATCTCTTTAGTTAGGATTGAAGTTAGAGATTAAAGAAACTACCAGTTGGTAACTCTGAGTAAAGTTACAAGTTCGTTGTAAGTAACTACTAATAGGAACTTAACTAAGCTGTGAATGACTTTTTGGAGAATACAGACTGGACGCGGGTTCGACTCCCGCCAGCTCCACAAGGAAAATAAAATGAATTTAAAACAAACTAGGAGATATTTATTTATATGAAAATGTATAAAGAGAAGTTAGCGTTATACATAGTGTTGGTAACTGTCATTAATGGATGGGTATCAACAAGCTTTTTGAAAGATAAAAATATTCAACTTCAATCGATTGTTAGTGAAAACATTGATTTAAAAAAGAAGTTGTATAAGTACGAAACAGAAGGACTGAACGTGACCGTAACCATGTACGAACCACTTTCGTATCAAACTGATTCTACACCGAACATTCTCGCGGATGGAACGCGTATTAGGGTACACAAAGCTAGCGAGTACCGATTTATAGCGGTAAGTAGAAACCTTTTGAAACGACACGGTGGATGGTTAGATTATGGAGACTTCATTCTGTTAACAGGTACTTCTCACAAAGATGGTGTATATCAAGTAAGAGACACTATGAATAAAAGGTTTGTAAATCGAATAGATATTCTAGAGTCGCCAGGTGTCACACCATATAAATTTCAAAAAGCTAAAATAGTAAAGACAAATTTATTTGTTAATAATGAAAATTAAGATAATACTTATTAAAAAAGAAGAGTTACAATATTAAACAGTTTTATTATGAGAGAAGCAATCTTCTCGAATCTAAAGTAAATATATTTTTTGAAGATGTCCTTTGGATGTCATATGATGATACCGTAAAGTGGATAGATGAGCTTAGAAAGTTCGTTTTAACAGAATGGGATACTAAGGGTATTCCGCCTACCATAGGTCTAAATACAAAAGACATTGTAAAAAACTTTCGTAAGTTACGAGAGTATCCACTTCATCAAGGTAAAAAACAATTTTTAATCAACGATGATATAATTAAGAACTATAACAAACAAGCTTCATCTGTAAATCAATTCTTTCCAACAATGTTAAAAACTAGAGTCAACAATGGTTCTATCTACGATTGGTTTACTGATGAGTACAGAGAAAAGTTTCAAAAGGTTATGTTGCGAGTTATAAAAAGAGATGGTATGTATAACTACTCTAAGTGTATACCAAACGGCTCTGAGTTACCAGATAATTGGTTTGTAGTACAACAAAAGAGAACTGATGACGCTAGTAAATACTATTCTATGAAATCTGAAGAGGTGAAGGAATTATCACCCAAGTACAGAACTAACATCACAGAGTATGATGATAATAAATACATATACTTGGTTAGAGAATTTGAATTAGGTCAAAAATTATTCCCATCTGCTATACAAGGATTTAGATTAGGACTTGGACAACCAGCAGTAAATTTCCCACCACTTACAGCAAGATACTTGTATGAGAAATATACAGAACACATTGAACAAGATGAACCATTGAACATTTACGATCCTTCAAGTGGTTGGGGTGGTAGGATACTTGGAGCTATGTCCTCACTAAAAAGAATACACTACATCGGAACAGACCCGAACACCGATAACTTCATAGATGAGTTGGGTATCACTAGATATGAATATGTAGCTAATTTCTTTAATAGTAAGGCATTAGAAACAAATAACTTTTGGGAAGAAGAAAAAAATACTTATCACTTATTCCAAGAAGGTTCAGAACATATTGGTAATCATCCTGACTTTCAACAATACAAAGGTAAGTTAGATATGGTGTTTACATCACCACCTTACTTTGATAGGGAACAATATTCTGAAGATGAGGAACAGTCATTTAAGGCCTATCCTCAGTATGATGATTGGAGAGATAACTTCTTGAAACCCACATTAACCAACTCATATGAGAGTCTTAGAAATGATAGATATTTGCTATGGAATATTGCCGACATTAAAATAGGTAAAGATAAATATCATTCGTTAGAACAAGATAGTATTGACATCATAGAATCTCTTGGTGGTAGATATGATGGTAAGTTAAAGATGTTGATGACTAGAATGATAGGATTAGATCCTAGCAGTAGTGGTATAAAAAACTCTGTTAAGATAGATGGAGAGTATTACAAGTATGAACCTATTTTTATTTTTTATAAAAAATAACTTGACTTGTATGGTAAAAAGTATGTATATTCTAATATCAAAACGAGGTAAAATATGATAAACAC
>ERZ651776.2798-NODE-2798-length-18332-cov-4.602082_pt1 | contig 18332 bp, 6 predicted proteins | sample MGYA00514761_ERZ651776 | MGnify/ENA metagenome assembly ERZ651776 | reverse complement strand
AGTCCACCCCCCAACCCCGTCACCATACATTGACACAACTTTTCCCGCGTTTTGGACGCAAAATTCAGGATCGAGTCCGTAACTTTCAAGAACATCCCTATCGACCTTATCGGCATCGAGGAAAAACCCCTCGAAGGCCCCCACAGTTGAGGAACCGCCCGCTTGGTTCGTATCAATATTGACTCCCCTCAAGGAACCCTGCTCGAAGTTCATGATTGCCTGGTCCGTGCCAACGAGCCCATACAAGGAGAATGACTCGACGTAGGTGAGTTCGTTGTCATAGACGTAGCCGGCGAATTGGTCATAAAGCAAGAAAGGACCAGGTTCGATCGGCCCCCCTGGGAACACCCCCGCATCACCTTCCTTCAGGTCCCAGGCGATCTGAACGTTTCCGCGGACAAGGCACTCCTCCTGCTCCTGCTCAACACATAGCAACTTGGTTTTGACCAGCCAAACGTTATCACTGGCCGACAAGGATAAGGGACCTCCTCCAGATCCAGCACCAGAGGCTACGTTCCCACTGTCTCCAATAAGGTTGCCGGAAGAGAATACGAGATAGGCTCCGGAGATATCCTCGCACGCGGTGAACTTCGCGGCTTTCGCCTTGGCCTCCTCGATGGGGTTGTTGGACGTTGTGGAGGAGCCTTTCGTGTTGCCTTTCTTGTTGGATCCTGTGGAGGACTTCCCAGCGGAGAGCATTGTAGCGAGAAGAAGAGAAAGGAAGCGCACTGGTGGTGAAGAGAGCGAGGGAGAGGGTGTTAGATGGGGGGAGGGTGAGAGGGGGGGGTGGGGGCTGTGGGAGGAGGGAACAGCGCTTCTTTATCGTCGGTGTCGATTCGCCCTCAAGTTCAACATTGTCTATTCTCCTTTAGACAGCAACGGAGAAGGGTTAAACTGTGTGGATGATGATGATGACGACGTGGGCTTTGCTCAGAAGTCCCTACTTACTTGTAAAAGTGGGTCCCTGTTTTTTTTACCATTTTTTTCCCACACAAAAACCTCTAAGTGCTTGCACCGACTTAAAAAACCGCTATTCGGGTTCCTTGCAACTCGCCTGAACACCTGAACAACGAAAATACGCGGCGCATACAGCAAAACACGTCCATTTGAACCCTGTGAAATTTGGAATGGCTAGCTCCCCGTTTGTGCTCCTGTCTTTGTTGACCTCCTCTAGCACGGATGCCGATTCGCTACGTTCTCTCCCCGATTTTCTCGCCGCATTCAGCGCCGACCCGACATCTACCGTTGAGACCCCCTCGACTGCTGCTCTCCTGGCAACGGATTTGGGAAAGGCGCATGCCACGGCCCTGGGCAACATCCTAGATGTTTGCACGACGAAGGCGGCTGAGATAACTGTTTCTTACATGTCTGATTTTGTGTCCAAGGGAGGATTTTATTCGGATGCTACCTCTGCCTCTGCAGCCTCCGCCTCTGCAGCCTCCGTCTCTGCCCCCACGTCCTCCACCCCTCCTTCTCCTTCTCCTTCTCCTTCTCCTGCTGATGATTTCAAGTCAATTTCCCCCTCTTCTTCCCCCATCGGTACGCTCCCATTCCTCAGGCTATGCATTCACCACTTTTACGACAGCGAGGTTTACGCGATCAAGACGATCCAAGAGATGCTGCGCATCGATCTGGACGATTCTCATCCCTTGAAATTGGTTGTAGCCGATTCCCTGACCTCCTGGTTGTCACCATCTACACCTTCGGATGATACGACCGTGAACCTTCTTATCGACCGAATTGTCAAGAATTGGAGCTCAACGACCCCTCCTCCACCCTCCTTACCGTCTTCAATCCCCCCTTCCCTTTTCTTGGAGGACTACAAGAACTTGGACTACTACTACGAAAAGTCGAAAAACGATCAGCTGGACGCTTCCCGCCACGCCAATACCTTCAATACGACTACCCTGTTCGAGGTGCGCAAGTTCATGAGCGTGACAGCGCAGCAAACGCTGTCGCAAACACTGCAGACGACAACGCACCTTCTGAATCTCCTATCCCTCCTCTTTTACTCGCGTGTTTCGCCTACTCGGAAGACGCTCCTCTCCCTCACCAGTAATTTCCTGAAGGTTTCCTACTTTTCCGATCACCCCGCTTTTCACCGAAACTCCACCGCGAAGAAACTATTCCCCCCCGGCTCCGAAAACGGCCGCCTCCTCCGCCGCTTGCCTATGATTGCGGCGGTGATCACCATCGAATCCTTCCAGTTTTGGAGACTTGTGCCTCCCAACAGCAACGAAAATCCTCTGCAAGACTGCGTTCTTCTCGAGGGAGAAAACGTGGAAGCAGAGCTCTCCTCTGTCCACGACACTATCTTGAATGAATCTATCCCACTCCTTGAAGCGCGTTTGGCCCAACTTGAATCGACCGACGACGCAAATTTTGTTGCCCCCGAGTCAATCCTTGCCCTTTCTTGGGCCCTCTGGATGCGATTGGTCAAATTTTATCTTGCGTCGAATTCAAGGAGCGGAAGTAGTTCCGAGCTACTGGAATTCTTTGCGTCTCGCGATTCTGAGACCCTCGAGACCGCGAACAAATACTCCGCCTTTACCTATCTCAAAACGGTCGCCTCTGCCCTGAACTCCGACAACGCCTTCGCAAGCATATGCAAGGAGTGCATAAGTGCCACGATTGCGTCTTGCTACTTGTTTACGAAGACGGCGATGCCGCCGACGGATGTCGAAGTCCTCTGTACTCTCTCCTCCGCTGCATACAAGAATCAGACCAACTTGTGCGAGCAGTTCTGGGCTCAGTTTGGCGCCTTTTCTTATTTTATGGAGGAGAACGGCGGCAACCTTAGCGTATTTGACGCCGCCCACAAATTCGACCCTCTCTGTCACCTTCTCAATTCGGCGAACGATCTTTCCACGTCGAGTTTGAAATCTCCGACTCTGGATGTCATCTTGGCCCGCAGCCGACCGCTGATTGAGTTGCTCAGTCATCTTGCCACGGACGAGGAGACAGCCGCTTTTGCAATTCGCTCCCTCCCCCCAAACTCCTTGCACTTAGCGGTCAAGCAATGCTCTCTCTCTCTGCACGACAATTGCGGCGACGAGAACACAATCGTTAGCTTGTACGAAGCGCTTTCTCAGCTTACGACGAAAGGCGGGAGGAAGTCGAGGGAGTCTCTGACGGCGCTACTCACCCTCAGCGGCCCCCGCTATATTTTCAACGCCGCAGTTAATGCTGCCTCATCAGCCATCGCGACAAGCGCGCTCAACGCGCTTAGTAACCTCTCCCGCTTCGGGTGTATAAAGAACTGGCCCATGACGGTCAGCAGGTGTGTCGCCAACAACGGAGGAGCAAGATTTCTGTTGAATGCGCCCATCGATTGCGTCGTTGCCGGGGTCAGGCTCTTTCACCAGCTCTCCTTGCATGCCAGCACGGTATTCGTCGATCAAGCAGAAACAGACGGCTTACAATATTTGCAAACTCTTTTGGACGGAATTGAACGGACTTGCGACATTTTGGGGGCGATCAACGAGAGATTGAGCTTCGACAACTGTTCGGACCGGTGGGGCCTTACGAGTATGTGCATTCAGAATATCGACGCATTCTTGAAATCTCTGAGGCCCTACACGAGGGCGAGCAACCTGTCGAGCAACACAGTGGCGACCATATGCAAGTACCGGGACATTATACTCCATAGATTAGTCAGTGACGGAAGGGTGTCCAGGGAAATAGCGATGTGTAGTACGCTGCCCGTTGCTAGTGCCGTGCGAGGAACCCTTGCCATTTCAAACGAGCTGACCCAAACCAAGACCGAGAACAAAGCGTGGGGAGCCTGGTCACTATATGCGGGCGAGAGTACCGACGCCAACACCAGCGGTGAAATGCCGTTTCGGAAACTCGATTTTTCCCTTGGTGTGCTGGGCACGATCGACGGTGCCGAGAGCGCCGCCTTGGCGGAGCTGGCGACGAAATCGTTGCAGCTGCTTTTGACCTGGTTTGAGGAGAGCGAGAGCTCAGGTGGCAGTCACACGCCCCTAAATTTGTTGACAGTGCCACCGCCCAAACCTCCTGCTTCGTTGTCCAAGTTCGAGGGTGGCAACGACTTCGTTTATAGCGACACAGATCTCAACGCTACGTGGAAGACGGCTACGACTCTTGGTAATCAGAATTTTTTCGACAAGATGACGACAATCGACTTCATCGCTTACTACGTCACGACTTCGGCAAGTGAATTCGCGTCATCGCTTGTGTTGCCCACTGGCGATGCAATCAGCCTGCTTCGCTGGAGTATGCGTTTCGGGATACCCGTGATGGAAATTCTTGGTGCCAACAAGCACGAATTCAGTTGCCTACACTGCGTTATAGACGCAGCTGTTTGCAACAAGGAATCGCACTGTCTCGTAGATGACTGCGTAAATTTCCTCAACTTGCTGGAGGATTCAATCAGATACGAGCCGGAATTCGCGCTAAAGTTTTTGAATTCCCCCAACGTGGTAGATAGTCTAGTGAATTGTCTGGACGTGGAAGACTTTGCCGCCGACGGCAATGTCGACAGCAACTTGTTCGTAGTCGACGAAGAAAATGCGGAGAAAGGCGTGGAGGAAGGGGAAAGGGGGGCAGAGAAAGCGAAGGTCAAGATCAGCAACTCTTTGAGGCTATCGGCCCGAGCCGTTTCTACCATCGCATTTTTGTGGGAGGCAAGAGGGGTGGAAGGGGAGATCTTCGCTACGACTGAGAAGATCAGAGCGTTTGGAGGCAATGCTTTCTTGGAGAAAATGACTCAACTTTTGCAACGTCCATTGGAATGGTCTGCCCTTGGGGGCGGCAGCAGCAGCTTGTCAAACCACACCCACAAAATCAAGCTCGTCAGCGGCGCGTTGCGCATTTTGACAATCGAAATACACTCGGAAGAGAAGATATGCAGTGTCGTGGAGAAATTCTTGGCGAATGCGGCTGCGAAGAACCAGTATGAAGAGTGGACGGAGCAGTTTATGGTATTTTCCGACGACGTCTTCGATGAAATGTCCGAGAACGCAGAGCCAAGGGTAGTTTTCGATAGGGTCCGCACAATTGTCAGTCCTGCCGCTTTTCTGAGTGGTCTTATATCGTTAGATGACAAAGTCGTGTACGATGTGAAATGTGCTAGCGATTTTTTCTCCATCTCTAGGAGTGATGGCGAAGAAGCTGTTGTCAGTTGTTTAACGAGTTACAACACAATTTGGAGCTTGGCGAGCGCGGAGGCCACGCTCATAAGGAGTTGGCGGAGATTCATGGAGGTGTGCGTCTTGCGATCCGAGGTTGTAAGCAAGGAGGGAGAACATTCCGGAGGCGGCGGCGGCGGCGGCGGCGGCGGTGGGAACGAGAGAGGAGGAAGGGGCGGCGGATTCCAGACGCCTCAGTTCAGCCCCAAATCTCGCCGCAAACGGAGTAGTAGCGGGGATAGCTTTGAGCCTCCGCCTCTCTCTTTGCCTCCAACGCCGGGGGGCATTGGATCCAGCCCCGGCGGCGGCAATATCAGCAACTTTTTGGGCGACTTCCGGTCCCATGCCATGGTCAATGTCGTCGTCAAGGCTCTGGCCAACAATAACAACTACAACAACAGTACAATCGGCAGCTTCGCCTTCGCAATCGTCGCAAGCGAAATGGCCGAGGCGCTCGTGAGCATGCTGCACCACCAACTGCACGTTGTAGTGAAAAAAAGCGCCGTGCCCGGGAAATCCCAAGTAAGAAGGAGGGACAACAGCAGGCTCTATGAACCTGGTGAGTGTCTAAATTTGCTCAACAATATCGAGTTAGCAACGGACAGGCTGTTTAAAGTCACGGAGCCTGTTCGGGGCGGTATCACTGGAGGCACTCTCGCGGAGGTCACCAAGACGCAGGAGGAGGCCTTCGATATGGCCAGCAGGGTAAGGTTGAGGTTGCTCACGGCCGCCATGCTGATCATTCGGGCTTTGGCAAGGAGTGGAGGCGGCGGAGGAGAGGACGTAAAATTGAGGCTCCTAGAACGAGTCTGCGACACCATTACCTTGTTGAGATGTATGGGTTACGGGGAAGGGGCTGGGGGTGGCAGGGCTTGCTTAATTTACGACTTTGAGGAGGAGGAGGACGACGGGAGGGGAAGAATCAACCTGGATCTGCTCAAGACTAGCATTGCGGTCTTAACCGCGCTGCTCCCGGGGCGGCGGGAGGGCGGGGACTATTGCCAGCGTTTCGCGAATGTGCTCCACAACCACAACCTCTACTCGAGTTTGGTCCACCACGTCGATGCCAGCTCAATGAGTGGCAATTTGCAAGTCGTCAAAGCATTAATGAGCTTCTTCCATCTTTCCGCTTGCAGTTGCAGCGAACTAGCTGTTTATTTGAGTCAAAGCGGCATCCACCAGACGCTCAACAGTAACAACCTGCTGCGCAGCGGTTGTCTAAGGTGGGGGGGGGGCGAGAAACTGAATTTCGGCTACGTCAAGAGTGGGGGAGGGGGCAACTTTGATGACTTTGAGACTGATCCAATTTTCGAAATTTTTGGATTGGCAGTGAAGACCGCGAGTGCCTTGCTCAGGAATAGGGCCAGAGGTATTAGTCGAGAGGACGACGAGCAGCACAGCGAGTATAATCTGGAACTCGCCTTGGATTTCATCACAACCTATAGCTCCACCATCAACAGTGTCTTGGTGCACTCGCCCAGACACAACGTTAAGTACACCCTCAATAGCTTGAAGACTGCGAGCGAGTGTCTTGAGCTTGTGGGGTTGTGCATCGGGGTGAACATGGGCAGGTTCCGACAATCTGCTGGAAATTTGCTGGATGTGTTTTTGGCAGTGTGCAGGGATATTGTTGTGGATGTCTCCAGTTTCTTGGGGAGCAGTGTTGTCAGTAGGTTTCTGTTTAAGCCTGCGGGAGAAGGCATTGGCAGAGGGGGTGGCGGGGGAGGGAACAGGAATCGAACGCTTTCAAGCCAAGTCCAGCACGAAGCTATCGCACACAGCCACTACATCTCCACCAGCACCTACGCCATGAGCAACAGCGAGCGTGCTTTGCTCTGCTCCACGGATGGATGTGGCGGCTACAGCAATCTTTTTGCCTACAAAATAGAGAATTTTCTCGGGGAAGTTTTGCTCAGCGCGCTGACTGTCATTGCCAAGGCGAACCCCAGGGAAGACAAATTTGTTTATTTTACCTTGGACGAGGCGGGCAAGTTGGGCAGCGCCTTGACCAGCTTGCTGTGTGTAGGTGGTTTAGTTGGGGTCAGGGAGGAAGGTTTGAGTTTTGCATTGGATTTTGTTGGCGACGGCGACGGGGACGGAGTCACCGCAGCTGGCGGGTTGACCATGGGGACTGTTTTGAATGTCTACGACAACGACACTTTTGACATACGGTTCGAGGGAGGGGAGGTGGCTACAGGATTGGCGACGAATCGAATTGGCTGCATCCAGGACAGCACCAAGCAGAGCCCGAGCTTTGACTTTGCGGCGTTGGGAAGCAGCGCCGCTGACTTTCGGGGGAGTAAGATGTGTCTGGGACACTTGGGTTTGGCTCTGAAGTGGTGTGCCGAGGCCAGCAGGGGCGGGGGACTGGGTCAGGGAGGAGTGGAAGTTGAGTCGGTCAGGCTGCTCGCTGAGAGAGCAGCCTGTCTGATGGCAAGCGAAATATCGCTCTGGGGCGAGGCGGGTGTCTACAAAGTTAGCAAAGAAGTTTGGGGTTGGGATGGCGATGGCGATGACGACAATGTTATGATGGATGGGGGTGGAGGTGGAGGTGGAGGTTGGGGGGAGGCACCTGATTACAACGGAAGCACAAGCAATGGAGTTAACAACGCCAACAGAACCAATGCGAACGAATTGGTCAATGCCCTCTTATTCGAAATATTTTTTGAGATGGAAGGGGAGATGAAAAATATTATCAGAGGCGACGACGTTTGGGAGAGAATAGTAAAAACTATGAAGCTCAATACAGAACAACCTAAGCTGCACCAGGGGCAGCACCAGGGGGGACGGCAAATGCAACAGATGCATCAAATACAGTCGCATCAGAGGAGAGGTGGTCAGCAGCAATCGAACCGGGCGAGATTCTAGTAACTGTTGAATGTAAATGAGAATTAGTTTGGCTGGCTTACTGTAAATGCGATGTGCTGCCATGCATCTTACCCAACCACACCATTTCCCTTTATTTATTCTGTAAACAGCAACATCTATTATCGCAACATTACATATATATTTCCTTTCCACATCCATTCTCATGGCTTACTGGAGCTGATGCTCGTCGACGCTGCAGAGGACTGAGAGAGTTCAAATATGCTTGCACCTTCCCCTCCACCGCTGCTGTCTACACTCGCCTCTAAATTGTCTCCCGGTCCCGCATTAAAAGCCGGGGCCGCAATCTTATTCTTTTCCAGCAAGTTGGCAAGCGTCTCGCTGTGCCTTTGGTGCTTTTCGAGCATCTCCCGAAGAATGAGAAGTGTCTCATCCTGCTTTTTCTTCGTGCCTTCAAGGGCCGTAATTTTCTCATTGAGCCGCTTTTCGGTGTCTGTCTTTGCTTCACCTTCACGAACTTTGGCAAGTTCATCGCGGAGCTCCTTTTCCGTCTCGATTGCTTTCTCCTTGAACTTCTCTAATGTCTGATTCTCGATGTGGCTACCGTCGAGCTGAGATTTCGTGTTGGTGAGATTCACCTCCAATTTTCCGTACTTCACCATGAGCTTCTTTTTCTCTTCCTTGAGCGTGTTCATCTTGGTACTCTGGGAGGATATTGTCTCTTCCATCTCCTCAATGTTCGCATTCGACAGTTTTTCCTTTGCATTCGCGAGTTCCTCCTCCAAAGATTCCAAGGTCGTTTTGTCGACGGTGACCTTACTGCTGTCTAATTCCGACGCACTCTTCAGCTTACTCGCGAGGGTAGCAATCTCTTTTTTCAGAGATTTGACATTTTCATTTTTCCCTTCCATCTCCGTTTCGAGAGTCTTGATCCTGCATTGAATCCGACACGAGGACATTCAATTCATTGTTAGTCGAGCTCGTTGGTCCACGAAAAGTTTAATTGTTTTGAGCGCCTCAGAAGCCACCACCCGCTGCGTTACTTACCTTGTATCTTTCTCCCTGATGGCATCTTTTTGAGACTTGATGACTTTCTCATTTTTCTCCTGCGCCTTTCCTCCCTTTTCTTTCAGGCGCTCTTCGAGGTCAACTATGGTTGCCTCCAATTCCGCTTTCTGCTCTCTGCTAGTTCGCTCCGATTTTTTCATCCTTGCCTCCGCATCGTTCTCCCGTCGAGTAAGCTCACGGACTTTCATGGTCTCGCTCCTGAGTTTCTCTTTGAAAACGGCAGATTCCTTCTGTAGCGAGCTCATGTTATTAATCGCCTTGGCGTGCTTCTCGAGCTTCACCTCGAGCGTTTTGTTTTTGTGGAGCAGCTCATCCTTCATCTTCAGCGCGTCTGCCAGGGCACCTTCCTTAGTTCTCACGATTTCGTAATTTGTTTGACGATTCGCAACGACCTCGCTCTTGTAGCGCTCGAGCTCAAAAGACAATTCCTCCATCCTGCGCTCTTTCTCCACTACCTCGTTGTAAAGGTTCTCATTCCTTCCCCTAAGCGCGTCAACCTCAATCTTTCCCTCTTCTTTGACGACTTCGATCTGTGTGTAACGTATTTTTCATTCCATTTAGTGCCGCGGGATTTTTCATTAGCAGAGAGGGAAAAAGGGGAAGGGGGGAAGAGATTGTGACTGGTTTGTTAGGCTGAAATGACTGACTGGGTCATAGCATTGAACGCGCGCGCAGCAACAACAGAAATTACTTCTTACGGAAAGCCCTTTATAACCCTGAATAAACAAGAGAACAATGTCTGTCTGCCTTCCCCCGCGCCGCGGGGGGGATAACTTGCTGCTTACCTCGGCCTGAATCTGGAGCATCCGAGCCCTAGAGAGCTCCACATTTTCCTTCAGAGTAGAATTCTCGTCCAACAGTCGGCCGTTCCCCTCTTTAACTTCACGGTACTTGCGCTCCTTTCCGACTAGCTTTTCTTCAATTCTACGAAGCTCTCGATTCTCGCTCCGAAGCCTATCCATCTCCTCGATTCGGGATGTAAGGTTGGTGTCCCTGGAACGGAGTGCTACCTTGAGAGCGGAGACTTCTTCCAGGAGCTCCGAAACCTGTCCTTGCAATTGTTGAGTATTCTCTCTTGGAGACTCACATTGGGGGGTATTTGGGGGGGGATCTGATTCGGCCGACGAAGATCTCGGGGGGAGGGGAAGCTTGGCGACTCTGTTCTTTGAAGTGGTGTCACTTGTGTTCTCCTTGTTTGCTGCTGCTGCATCCCTGGCTGCAACTGCCTTGCGCAAGAGCTTCTCTGTACGCACCAAGTCGTTCTGCAACTCTTCGCGTGTCCTCGGGCGGAATCTCTTCGGCCCCCCGCAAGTCTTCTTAATAATGAGCTCGTTGACTTCCTCGGTGACAAGGTGCCTCTCAGGATTCGCAGTCTTGAGTTCTTGCTTGAGGACGTCCACTATGAGCTCCTGCTCACGAATCTTCTCCCTCATCCCCGAAATCAAGTTGCTCCGGCGATGCTCCTTCGCCTGCGCCTTCATAACGGCCACTTCGTTCTTCAGGACATTGATGGACTTCATCAGAGCTCGCACTTTCTGGGCATGAAGATTGTTCAGAGCGCTTATCTTGGCATCAACAATCACATCTCCAGAAGTCATTTCTAAAGCAGAAAGCACGTCCATAGAGGCAAGATGGGGGTCTCGGGAAGCCATCGTTTTTTACTGCGCGATTAGGAGATGTAAATGTCGTCGTTGGGAGGGTTTTGAGTTGTATATTTTTGAATATTGAGTTGAGTTGGGGGAGGTGGTGGTTTGAGTACGGGGGTCTCAATATAGAAGGTTGCGAAGCGACTAATGCGAGGAGGACGCTGCTCCGAATATGAAAAGTCGGAGCAAATTTGTGTCTCTTCAAACTGGTGTGAATTGTGAATGATGAATTTCCTGTTTCCGGCCGGCCGGGGAACGGGGAACGGGGACCCCGAGGGAGCAAATTCATAAATTGGTGCAACCTTTAACGCACATCAAAATGCTATAAAAACCTCTCATGACGATACAACGTGGAATGAACCCATAAGTCATGGCGGATTCTTCAAATGATGGCGCTGAGATGTCTGATATGAGGAGCGGAGTTGCAGAACCGGACTCTGTCTCCAACTCCCCCCCTGTGGGGGATTCGGCGCACATTGCCCCAGAGTCTCTTAGCATGCCTAACATGATCCCCGGAGAGTCAGTCCGCGGCCAAGAGGAGAGTGCCCAAGGAGATTCTGTCCACGGGTCTGGGGAGTTTGATATTCACAGCTCCCCTCTTCACACCCATCTTGAAGCGCCTGCACTCCCCCTTCCCGATGAGCCCCTTCCCGAAACGATTTCCGTAGCTTTCCCCCCTTCCGGTCCCATGGGTATAACCTTCTCTAACATCAAGTCTCGTCTCGTGATATCTTCCTTTGCCCTTCTCCCTGATGAAACCTTGGGTCCCAAGGCTGGGAAAGGGGTGCTGGAAATAGGTGATGTACTGCAGAACGTCAATGGGAGAGATATTTCCGATTTATCTTTTGGGGAACAAGTCAACGTGATGAGATCAAGCGAATACAAGGACAGTAATGCAGAAGGAGGCACTGGAAGGGGCGAAGAAAGGGTGCTAACTTTTGTCAGGGGGGGGGACGTGCTTGAAGGGAAGAAATCAACTGTTGTTAAGGAAGTTGTCAACAATCCACTATTGATGCTGATGTCCGAAGAATCGATGGGACAGGAGGAGGGAGAAGGGGAAGACAACAACATTGACGACATCGAAAACGGCGACAGCAGTGACCAGCCAGCTTCAGCCCACCAATCTGCATCGCAACCTGCATCACCGACCAGCGACGACAACCCCAATGAGCCATCCCCTTCTTCGCCAACCTCCCAAAGCTCTGAGCTTTCCGTCGACCTCTCTACCGAGGAAAAGAAGGATAACAACCCCTCCCCCCTTCCCTTCGGCTCGAAAGTGCCCTCACCTGACATCATGGACGGTATGCTCGATATTTTATCATCTGATGTGAAACCGAACACCGCAAATACGGCGCGAAGCTCAATGAAGAGCGGAAGAAGCGCGAAATCAGAGGCGAGATCAGAGTCCTCTGCTGATTCAGGCACATCGACCATTTTGAGCATGTTGCAGAGGAAACGTTCGAACCGAGAAGACAGCGAAAAGCGACAGAAAGAGCGCGAAGAGGCCCTTCTGAAGACGAAAGTATACCATCCCTACCAAATTCGACTGATGGCAGCGCTGAATGGGAACGAACGACTCGGACCTCCTCTCCATGTCAAGGTCACGAACGAATCGTACTGGTTCAAACAGCGGAAGCTGCTGGGGGGTAGCAATCACGCCAAGCGAATGGTACAACAAGAAAAAATGGGCACGAAATACCAAGCGGCCATATACGACCTAAAGCGGAGGGAGGAGGACTTTGAATTGTCTCCTGCAATCAAATATCTGCCTGGTTTGTATTCAACCAGTGCCAAAGCTTACCGTGCTTGCGAAGATGCGTGCGCCATACGAGATGCCAATCCGGCTGAGATAGTGGGAGATAAGACCACATTCCGTGCGAACCCAGCTTTGGTGCTCTGCACCCACCTGAACGTGACCGTCGTCTCCGAGGAGTTCCGGGGAAAGAGCCACACGGAGCGCTGCGAGATGGTCTACGAGGCTTTGGTGGAGGAATTCTTCGAGAATCCAGGTTCAACTGAGACGGATCCGAATCTTGCCAGTGAGGAGAATCCTTTTCCGGAAAGGTCACTGCCCAAGAATTTCTGCGTCCGAGGCGAAGCCGTGAACAACTTGCCGCACATGAAACACCTCAGCAGTCTACCGTTTGAGCTTTTGTTCGATTTGAGAACCCCATCGCAGTACGATCCTTCCTACTACATGCCCTCGGAGAGCGAGCGGACGACCAAGAGTAGGACCGGAGTGAACGTTTTGGGGATCAACAAAAATGTCAAAACCCCTAGCAAGATAAAAAATTTGAGGGGAATCATGAAGATCCCGACGAACAGCAGAGGGGGAATGTACGCGCATTTCTTTCATGACATGCCTAGTGACGTCAAAGGCCTGGTTCTGGAGGAGTATCAAAAGAATATCAAACTCATCCAGGGGGACAAGGCGACCCTTGAGGCTGGGACGTATAAAAAGACCGTCGTGAGGACGGGACAGGCAAAGCCAAGCGACCCTCGGCTGCCGGATGGAGGGGTCGGAGAAGGAAAGGGTGGTCCGCACAGGAGCATGGAGCAGGCCGCTGCCGCCATGAACGCTGCAAGTCGTGCGCTAGAACTCGGAGAGGACCCGGGATTGGCCGCGCAAAAAGCAGCGCAGGAATGGGCCGACGAACAGGCCGGGATAAAAAAGCTCGGAGAGAAAGAGAAGCAGAAGAAGAGGGACGAGGAAGAGATGAAGAGGAAGCAAGCGGTTTTAGGCCAACGGCAGCCAGGGCAGGAGAGTGAGAAGGACAGCGAGAACGACATCATCACAAAGTATCAGATTCTCACGAAGAAAGTCGCCGCGATCGCGAAGCGACTCCAGAGAATATATAGGCGGCGAATGATGCCAAGAATTCAGAGGCGCATGGCGAAGAAGCACTACGCATGTCTGCTCGTGCAGAGACGCGTTCGGGCTTACTACGCTCGGGAGTACGTCACTGTCTTGAAGGAAGTGATTGCTGTTGCCGTGGTGAAAATCCAGGCACTGTCAAGGGGCGTCATCGGGAGGATCAAGGCTCGAGAGTTGAGAAAGCTTTTAACGGACACGGCGCTGGTGTTGCAACCAGTTGTTCGGGGATGGATCGGGAGGACGTACGCAAGTTGGCTTCGAGAGAACTGGAAACGTGCCGTGATAATGCAGCGAATCGTGAGGGGATTCAACCACAGGATGAAATTGCGCAAAGCGAGGATGGATGCATTCTCCAGGTGCCTCCCAGTGTACGTCATTAAAATCCAGAGCGTCGCACGAGGATTCCTGGGGAGAAAATTGTTCAGAAAATTGATGGAGAGGCTCGTGTTCAACAAGATTTTGGTCCCCGCGTGTCAGGTACTACAGCGGTGCTACCGTGGAAAAATCGGTTGGCGAGTCGGTTTTCATAAGCGATTAGAGAGAGACGCGGCGATCGAAATCCAGCGTATAGGGAGGGGGCTGCTAAAGCGGCGGTGGCTCGCCTACGTTAAATGGAAGAAATACGAGAGGCGATGCGCCGTGTTTCTTCAGTCTCATGTCAGGGGGTGGATCGACCGGGAGATTATCCGGAGGAGGCGGCAGAAGCGGTATTTTGTCAACGTGGTGGTCCCGTCAGTGACAAGGATCCAGGCAGTGTACCGAGGGTATACGAAGAGAAACGAATTGGTAGTCCTGCAGACGGAGTGGTTCAATGCTCAGCGTATTCAAGGCTGCTTTCGTACGTACACTGCGAAGAAGCTCGCCCGTCAGAAGTGGTTGGAGTTCATGCTTGCCTTGAAGTCCGAGAATGCACTACGCATCCAGCGCCTATTTCGAGGTTGGTGGTGGCGGAGGGCTCACTCCCAGCACAAGATCAGGGAGGCTGCGCGGAGGTTGTACGCGTCCAGAATAATAATGAGAGGCTGGATTCGTTACAGGGACGGGAAGCGGTACAGGGTCATCAAGGAAGCGTGGGAGGTCGAGCAGTCGGCCGAGCTGCTGCTGGACTTGGACGAGGAAAAGAGGGAGATCCTTGAAGACTTGGAGGACATCAATTTTGACCTCGCGGTGAACGAAAAGGCGCTGAGGAAGGCCAACAAAAGGATAAAAGAAATCCTCTACTTCAACGAGCAAGCTGCCCTGCGCATTCCCAGGGTGGAATGGGAGCTGGAGAACATGGATGGTGCCAAGGATATTGAGGGCGGTTGGGCAGAGGCATTTTCAGACGAGTGGGAGAGGTTGCACAATCAGACAAGAATGAGCCGGGAGGAACTCCGGCTGTGCAAGATAAAGGTGCGGCAGTTGCAGCGGGAAATCGATAACCTTCACATGGAGAGGGAGGATGTCCAGATTGATTTGGACAACATTGGCTGCCAAGAGCAAGAAGAATTCGAGCTCCTCCGCCGGCTTGAGTTCATGCGCGCCGAGCGTAAGCGAGATGACGAGTGGGAAAAGCGCATACGGTTGGAGAAGAATACTTGGAAGGTCGACGACGTGCGACGTAATGTTATTCGCAGAAAGAGAACCGATATCGATGAAATTGCCGAGGATTTGAAGCAGAATAGGAGTCGCGATGACGTATCAACAATCAGCTTCTGGAAGAAGCACGACATGAAAAAGTCGGAGAAGGATAGCGTCAAACGCCGCCTGAGAGAGAGGGCAAAGAAAAAGATAGAGCAGATCAGAAAACAAGGAGAAGGCAATGAAAAGATTCGTCACACCTTCGACAGTGTCGTGAGCAGCAGCCTCGACTTGCTCAAGCAGTCTACCTTGAATATGAGGAGTCAGGTCACAGACTTGCGCGAAGATCCAAAGGCCATGTGCAGGGTCTGCGGGAGAGTCTACTGCGAGTGCGACCAGTCTGTGGCCCCCACAGAGACATACTTTAAGAAGGTTGGTCGTTAGGGGGTGAGGGGGTGGGGTGAGGGGGTGGGGTGAGGGGGTGGGGTGAGGGGGTGGGGTGAGGGGGAGTGTAACAGTACAGCACAGCACAACGCAACGGAGCGAAGAGGCCGCTTTGGACGCACAATTGCATTTATAATTGTACAAGATTGGTGTAAAAATATGGCTAGTTTACGTGCTATTTTTTTTTAAATAGGTTTTTTTTCTTCTGTGTGTTCACAAGTCTTCGACATTCATTTCCTCAACCGCCTGGGGATGGACTCTCCCTACACTTGCTTCCTTGAGTCCAACAATCTCCCTCAAGCTCACACTGCTCCTCCTCCTCTTCGCTCCACCTTCTGATTCGAAAACGCCCTTTGGTAAGAACTCATCAGGGATCTTCTCAATCTTGAACCAATTTGGATTTCTTCTCTTCCATTGATTGATATTTTCTCCTACCCATTCCTTCACCTCCTCATAAATGCTCTTGGTGAATTCAATGCGGTTTTTGAACACTGCGCGAAACCGCTGATGGTCCTCCTTGCTCGTCAGGAATAGCTCGCATGTGTACTGTGGTGCAGTCTTGGTTCCAAAGAATGTGTTCAGGTAGCTCAGGTCAATTGTGCAGAAGAAGATGAAGTTCAACAGCAACCATGCCGTAAAGCTCATGGCCAAAAACACCGTTAGGTCATCCTTCGAGTCACCATAAAAATACTGCAGCGCTACAAAGGGGAAAGCCTGGGCCCAAATCATTGACATGGTGAAGCTGAACCCGCCCAGCTCGTAAGGGTGCCGGAAGTGGAGGCACCCAGTGAAGTCCACTATGACTTTTCCAATGATCCTCTCGAATAAACTACCAACCAAAGGGGCACCATGAGGCCAATAGTGAAAATCTGATCGAATAATCTTGAAGACGAGATATAAACCCATCTCGCCACCAATGAAAAGGATGACCTTGTCAGGATCCGAATATGCCAACAGAGCACATCCCAAGCTACGGCTCAGGTTGTGCAAGGAGCTAATCAGTGTCATCAAGATGAAGCACCTTCCCCTAAGACCATTGTCATTAGGGATGTAGCCATAGAACTTGGGTTGATTCTTCCTGTGGAGCACATCGACATCAGCGTCGAATGCAATCATCGCACTTGTGAAACCAGTCGTGAGACAACTGATTCCAATTGACACCAAAGCATATGTACCAGCTTTCTCTGGAGCCAAAAGCCAGACATATAGCTGCAAAACACAGCCTGGAATGCTCTCGCAGCTCAGTTCGATACCTTTGTTACAAATTAGCTCTGTGAGCTGATCGACATTTGCCTCCTTGTCGTCGTGATTTGTGGATACCCTATACGCATCCACAGCCGGACGCAAAAATGACATTGTGATCAAGGCTTCCTTGCCGATCACGAACCAGCTCTTCTTTTTGTACTGCACAAGCACCAAAAACAATTGAACAAATAGATTCCCAAGAAGCATTCCCAGCATAGCATTTGCTTGTCCATACAGCTCTTCGCTCTGGTAGTACTTGCTTATGACGTAAATATCCGTCACAGCGTCAGTGGTACTTAGCACAGCTCCCACAGTCACTCGTAAAACCGTCCCATACATGCTGTCCCGCAGTGTGTTGTTGGCAATGACAACCATGAACTCTTCGAAACCGACAACCTCCTTGAACAGGACGTCTAGCTGTGTGTAGTTTAACCTCCAAGCGTCGATGGCAACAGCACCCGTCTTCCTCTTCCTTATGAATGTCGACAACGAGCACCCTACACGCCGACATTCTTCGTCCCCCCAGTCCGTCAAATTGAGTTTATTATCGACTTCCCTCACTCGGAAGCCAAATTTGTTCTCTAAAATGAAGCTGAGAATGGTGACAAAACCAGGACATCTTCCGACAAGAGATGAGAACAACTCCTTTTCCTCCTCAAATATACTGTGCAAATGAGCGGCATTTTCGATGTGATCGGCCTTCCCATTTTCGTAGATTCTCTCTGCCACAGCCTCCCAAGCCTCTTTCGTCTTTGTCTCTGGGGATGTTGTAGCCATAACTTCCTGCTGTGTACACCTGGTATTCTGTCTTTGTCTTTGTCTCTTTCAGATTTTGTTATTTATGCTTTCCATGCATGTTGCTTTTGGTAGAACTAATTTGGCAATGCCGTGTATCTGATACTGGTGTACCTGCGTTTCAGATTATCAGTAAGTCTGATCCGTATAGTGAGTGTGGTATTTAAATATCAGTTAAATTGGCAGTCTCTAGGTATCCACGCGATTTGTTGAACTGGTAGTGTGGGTTTTTCAATGGCTTTTTTCGATTTAAGGTAATTATTCGGAATTTTTCCAACCCTACAACAGCAAAAAGTCTAATTTGACCAGTGACCACCACTACGCCTTAGTCATCATTTTAAGCCGTTGATTACCGAACTTTGTACGTTTATCCGGGCAAACCGACAAGAATTACCTCTAAAAACACGTCCGGGCTGATAGGCAGATTCTAGAGCTGATCGGAGAGGAGAAAAGCTCAGGAGAAAAGCTCAGCAAAGAGAGGTGTGCGCTCAGCAACCGAGGCCTTTATCTGGACACTGTTCAACAAACAATATTTAGCCGTTATAATGATAAATTCACAAGATTCCCAAACACGGGAACAAAATATTGGTGCTTGGAAAGCTGTAGCTGAGAAGCTCTATGAAACAAGGAGCACTGACCACATGGAAAGAACGAGTCGATTGCAGGAGATATTTGAGGAAGATGAAATATTGTTTTCGCCGTTGCTGGAACGGTGCCCCA
>ERZ651776.2796-NODE-2796-length-18338-cov-2.949400_pt1 | contig 18338 bp, 14 predicted proteins | sample MGYA00514761_ERZ651776 | MGnify/ENA metagenome assembly ERZ651776 | reverse complement strand
TGTTGAAGTGCAATGGGGTTGATGCTCTTATCAAGCTCTTGTGTAAGAAGCGCCTGTGAATTTGATGCAAATGTAAATGCTTTAGAAGTAGAGTTGAAGTAGAGTGGTTTAATCCCCATTCTATCTCTGGCAATAAATAATTTTTTAGTAGAGTGGCTCCAAATGGCAAATGCAAACATACCATCTAAATGCGCTAGACATTTTTCACCCCAGAAGTGGTAAGCCTTAATAATAACTTCTGTGTCTGAATGCGAAAAGAAACTATAACCCTTATTTGATAATTTGGAACGAAGTGATTTATAGTTATAGATTGTCCCGTTGAAGACTAATGTTAATTCAAGCGTCTCATCAACCATTGGCTGAGATCCATAATTAGATAAATCAATAATGCTCAGTCGTTGGTGACCAAAGCCAACATGCTGAGCAGTCCATTGACCGCTTGAGTCAGGCCCTCGTCTAGCTAGCTTTGACATCATATTACCTAGTGACTCTGACGAGACCTCTCTTCCATCAAAGCGAAACTGACCACAGATACCACACATAAAATTAGCCCTAAAGTTAAATTTAAAATAAATTCATTAATCAAAATATAGATATTTGAAAACTATTTCTGTAATGTGGCTTATTTTAAAAAATGTAAAATAGTCATTTTATCAAGTATTACTATTCAAAATGCCTCAAACACTTTACGACAAACTAATGAGTGCACACAAAGTTTTAGAGCAAGATGGCTCTACCCTCATTTATATTGACCGTCAATTAATCCATGAAGTCACGTCTCCCCAAGCCTTTGAAGGTCTTTCTATGGCTGATAGGAAAATTTGGCGAAATAAATCTAATCTAGCGGTTCCAGATCACAATGTACCAACTACTGATCGATCAAAGGGTGTTAGCAGTATATCTGACCCTGTTTCTAGACTTCAGGTTGAAACTTTAGATAAAAACTGTGAGACATTCGGAATCAACGAAATTCAAATGAATGATGTGCGCCAAGGGATTGTTCACGTCATCGGGCCAGAGCAAGGTGCAACTTTGCCAGGAATGAGTATAGTTTGTGGTGACTCTCATACAACAACTCACGGGGCACTTGGAGCCTTAGCATTTGGAATAGGGACTTCTGAAGTCGAACATGTCCTTGCAACAGGTTGCCTTTGGCAGAATAAAGCCAAAAATATGAAAATTGAAATTAATGGAGAGTTGGCCAGTAATGTTAGCGCCAAAGATCTCGCGCTTTATATTATTGGCAAAATTGGTACTGCTGGAGGTACGGGTTTCGCTATTGAGTTTTGTGGAAACACAATCCAAGAAATGAGCATTGAAGGGAGAATGACACTATGCAACATGTCTATTGAGGCTGGGGCAAAAGTAGGACTAGTCGCAGTAGATCAAAAGACAATCGAATACGTCAAAGGAAGACCTTTTTCTCCAACAGGAGATACCTGGGAGTCGGCACTAAAATATTGGAGAACTCTTCATAGCGACCCTGAGTCTCATTTTGATGAGTCAATCCTAATAGATGCAAGAAAAATTAAACCTCAGGTCACCTGGGGAACCTCACCTGAAATGGTTGTTGATATTAATGGATCTACTCCAGATCCAGCTCTTGAAGAGGACGAAGTCAAAGCAGAAAGTATTCGAAATGCGCTAAAGTATATTCATTTAGAACCCAATACTTTAATGAGTTCAGTCGAGATAGATAAGGTCTTTATTGGGTCATGTACTAACTCAAGGATTGAGGATTTAAGAGCCGCTGCAGGAGTTGCGAAAGGCAAAAAAATTGCTGAAAATGTAAAATTGGCACTTGTTGTCCCCGGCTCTGGACTTGTAAAAAAACAAGCTGAAGAAGAGGGACTTGATCAGATTTTTAAAGATGCTGGTTTTGAGTGGAGAGAGCCTGGTTGTTCAATGTGTCTGGCTATGAATGCAGACAAGCTAGAGGTTGGTGAAAGATGTGCAAGTACCTCTAATCGAAACTTTGAGGGTCGCCAAGGTCAGGGTTCATTTACTCACCTTGTAAGCCCAACAATTGCAGCTGCAACAGCAATAGCTGGTCGGTTTTCAGGAGTTGATTCATGAAAAAATTTACCTCTTTAAGCTCTATTGCAGCTCCTCTTGATCGTGCCAATATTGATACAGATGCAATTATTCCAAAACAGTTCCTAAAATCAATAAAAAGAAGTGGGTTTGGACCCAATTTATTTGATGAGTGGCGCTATTTAGATCATGGGGAGCCTGGTATGGATAATTCAAAACGTCCAATAAATCCTGATTTTGTACTAAACAATCCAAAGTATTTTGGGGCTCAGATTCTTCTTACTAGAAGAAATTTCGGATGTGGCTCTTCAAGAGAGCACGCACCATGGGCACTTGAAGATTTTGGCTTTAGAGCAATCATTGCACCAAGTTTTGCTGATATATTCTATAACAATTGCTTTAAGAATGGCATACTTCCAATTACACTCAATAGTGAAATTGTAGATACTTTATTTCAATATAGTGGACAAATATCTATTGATTTAGATAAGCAGACGGTTGAAACAGAAAACCAATCCTATAATTTTGAGGTCGATCCTGAAAGAAAGAGAAGACTCTTAAATGGCTTGGATGATATTGGTTTAACATTGCAGCATGAGAGTCAGATTCGTTCATTTGAAAAAGAACACTTTTCCAAGTTTAGTTGGTTATGATTGGCCATCTTAAAGGCAAAATCATAACCAAGAACCCTCCGGAAGTTCTTATTGAAGTTGGAGGAATTGGATATGAAGTGCTTTGCCCAATGTCAACCTTCTATGAACTGGATAATTTAACTGAAGATGTTTTGTTATTTACCCATCTGAGCATTAAAGAGGATGCCCATACTTTATTTGGGTTCATTACCAAGGACGAAAAGAGTGTGTTTAGAGAATTAATCAGAGTTAATGGTGTAGGACCCAAGGTTGCTCTTGCAATTCTATCTAATCTGAGTGTTCACTCTTTGGTTGAATGCATTTCTACAGAGGATTCTGATTTGCTAGCAAAGACGCCCGGAATTGGCAAAAAAACTGCTCTAAAACTGATAGTTGAGTTGAAAGACCGACTTATCAAAGTTGAACTCTCTGGAAGCACTGCAAAACCAAGTGGTTTAAAGCAGGACTCAAATCCAAATGCTAGGCAGGCCATTGATGCCCTACTTTCTCTTGGTTTTAAAGCTAAAGAGGCTAATAGAATGGTTTCAAAAATTGAAGACAAAGACCTCAGTACTGAGCAGATAATTCGATTAGCTCTTCAAAATAAGTAGTTAAACAGGCGCTTTTTTCCTTGAAAATTTTGCTCCAATTCTGCCAAGCATATTGATGAAGTCATAATTCATTAGGTACATACAAGGCAAAAGAATCAGCGTTAAAAATGTTCCAAATATTAGGCCATATCCAAGTGCAAGTACCATTGGCTGCAAGAATACATCAGTTCCTCCAATGCCATAAGCAAGCGGCAATACTCCAGCCATTGTTGTTAGCGTAGTCAAGACCACGGCCCTCAAACGATCTCTTGAACCTCTTGCGATCCATACCGTTTTATCTTCTAATTTTGCGCTCTTATCCCTTAAATAATTCAGATGACTAACCATAACCAGTGAGTCATTTACAATAACACCCATTAATGCCAATGACCCAGTCAAAGCAAAAAAGCTGAGCGGCTCACCATGGAAATAGAAAGCCCAAATAACTCCTATCAGTGAAAATGGAACAGCAGCCAACACCAACATAGGCTGTGAATAAGAATTAAAGAGTATAGCAAGAAGAAGGAAAATTCCAATGATTGCGACAACAAAAGCTCTAAGGAAGTCCTGGAGTGACTCAATAGATTCTTGAGCTCCTCCAGCTGTCACAATAGAGACTTGTGGATACTCAACAGCTGCATTTAATTCTTTCAATGCCTTAGCCAGAATGATAGTCTTAGATGGAGGCGGGCCTCTTCTTGCTGGCTGAGCTGCACTTGAATCTGAATCGTCTGAACTCACATTAATTGTTTCACCATCATCAGCATTAGAACTTTCAGCAGCTTTAGTAGGTCGCCCTCGAGGTCGTCCATCAGCAATACTTGCTGTAACTTTAATAGAGCGATCACCATCTAAGTGGTTGTAATCTGGCTCTCCTTCAATTTCTCTTAAGGTTGAAAACTGACTCATTGGTATTAAGTTGCCTTGACGATTTTTTACTGCGGTATTCTGGATAAAGTTTTCTGTGTAGTCATTCTCACCAATATAGATTCTCACATCTTCTTCCTTTCCAGCAATCGTAGCATCAGTGACATAAGACCCCGAAAACGCAGTCCTTAAATGCCTGTAGACAGATTGATAATCGACTCCTAAGCGGGCCATTTCATCAAAATCAAGGACTGTTTCAATTCTTGGCTTGCCAATCTCATCATTTCGATTAATATTGTCTACACCATCAATCGAGTTTAATATCTCCTCAAGCCTATCAGCAGCTAAAACTCTCTGGGCATCATTAGCTGAGACCAATGTAACCTCAATATCTGCTCCTTGAGGAGGGCCCGGCCTTAGTAAAGAGATTCGAATTTCTTCAGCGCCCTGAACATTTTCAACAAGCTCTTTGAGTTTTTCTTGCATGTCTTCAGCTGAACGCTCTCTATCACTTGTTGGTGTAAGGGCAATTTCAATATCAGCCTTATTAGTGAAAAATGCATCAATTTTGGATGTGTAAGATTTCAAATCTCCACCTATTTCATTGACGATTAAATTTTCTACATCAATGACAATTTTTTCAGTGTAAGAGGCTGAGCTTCCATTTGGAGCCTCAATGTTTGCAAACATTACTGTAGCTCCTCTTGATGGAAAGAGGTTGAATGGGATATTCTTCATGGCAAACATTGCCGAATATACCAAAAGACCAATAAATAGAGGAACGATAAGATAACGCCACTTGAGGATACGAACCATACATCTGTTGTAGAAATTTTCAAAAGGAACAAACCATGTCTTTTGTTTCTCTACTTTATTTGTAGCTAAGTGAGCTGGGAGAGCAAAGGTAATCTCTAGAAAAGATATTGCAAGTGCAAATAATACGACAACAGGCAAGACATAGATAAATTTACCTAAAACTCCAGACATCAAGAAGAATGATGACATTACAAGCATAGTAGAGATAATTGTCGTAACTACAGGCATGATAACTCTCTTCAAACCCATCACCACATTTTTATAGAGATTTCCTTCTTTTGATTTGTAGTGGTGGATACTTTCTGCAATCACAATGCTATCATCCACAACAATTCCAAGGACAAGAATAAACCCTGAAAGTGAAATCAGATTAATTGTGTTTCCAGTAAGTCCAAGCCCAAAAACAGTACCCAAGAGTGTAACTGGGATACTTACTGCAACCCAAAAAGCGGTTTTTATTGAGAGGAAAACACCCAGAACAACTAGGACTAGGGCTAACCCGATGTAACCATTTTTGATAATGATATCTAGCCTGTTTGCAACAGCCTCTGAAGAATCATCAGTGTAGAAAATGTTTATATCATCTGGAAAATTCTTCTGTAATTCAGAGACACGCTCTCTAACCCTTTTTACAGTTCTGATAATATCTGCCTGTGGCTGTTTTTTGACCTGAAGTACAAAGCCCTTAGTTCCATTAACTCTAGTAATAGAGGTCTCCTCCTCCTGCCCTCTAAAAACTTCGGCTATATCATCTAATCTTATAACTGGTCCATCAAAACTCGACTTAATAACAACATTTTTAATGTCATCGATGCTCTCAAACTCCGAGAGAATAACAATATTTTTTTCAAGGCTCTCTTGATTATTATCTCCAACAGTAAAACGAGCATTTCTACTTGAAATTGCCGAAATCACCTCATTGATTGACATCTCGTATTTAGCGAGTTTATCTGGGTTAACTTTGATTTGAATTTCACTATCAAGATAGCTCGGATTATCAACTGAGGCCACTCCCTTAATTCTTGAAATAGCCACCTCCAGCTCATCAGTGATTTGCCTTGCCTGATTAAAGTTTCCAGATGTACTATCGATGTTGATAGTGACCACTGGAAATTCGGTAACATTAAAGTCGACCACTTGAGGCAAATCAGTCACCTCTTCTGGGAAGGCTTTGACACGGTTTACCGCATTTCGAACATCATTTTTTGTCGTAGTAACATCTTTAAGGTCTGCTTCAAGCGTAACAATAATGCTAGATATACCCTCCCTTGAAGAGGATGTAATTTCCTTAATGCCGCTTACGCTGAGTAGCTCTTCTTCAATAACATTTGTTACAGATTTTTCGACATCTTCGGGCGAAGCTCCGGGATAAGCCGTGGTCACACTCAGCACTTCAAAGTCGACTGTTGGGAATTGATCACGCTGCATTCCTACAACAGACAAAACACCAATAGCTATAAAGGCAAGAGAAAAGACGAGTGCAAATTTCTTTTGCCTTACCAGAAAATCTAAAAAGGAATCCATATTAAGCCATTGTTTTTTGCGAAAGTGTGATTATATAGGCTTTAAAATGAAGAAACAATGTAGATTGAATGAATAACTAAATCGATATTATTAAAAACTTTATGAGTTTCTTGCGCGTTTTCTCTGGTTCTCAGTTAATAATCTTTTTCTAATTCTTATATTACTTGGTGTTACTTCTACCAACTCATCATCATCAATAAATTCAAGAGCTTGCTCAAGATCAAGACTAATTTTTGGAATCAGGGCTACGGCTTCATCACTTCCTGATGCTCTAACATTAGTTAATTGTTTTCCTTTCAAAACATTGATCACAAGGTCTTTATCTCTTGAGTTTATTCCAACTACCATCCCTTCATAGACGTCTTCTCCATGACCTACAAAAAACTTTCCACTTTTTTGCAAATTAAAAATGGCATAAGCAACTGACTTACCCTGATTCATTGAAATAAGTGATCCATTAGTTCTTTGTCCAATCTTTCCTTCTTTTTGAGGCTTATAAGAGTCAAAGGATGAATACATAAGGCCTGTTCCAGTAGTAGCTGTTAAGAACTCAGTCCTAAAACCAATTAACCCTCTTGCAGGGATATTAAAGTCAAGTTTCACTCGCCCTTTTCCATCAGGCGTCATGTTAGTAAGTTCGGCCTTCCTTTCTCCTAATTTTTCCATTACTGAGCCTTGATGAACTGACTCAACATCAACCGTGAGCTCTTCAAAAGGCTCACACACTTTCCCATCAATATTTTTAAGAATTACTTGTGGTCTTCCGACTGAAAGCTCGAAACCCTCCCTTCTCATAGTTTCTATCAAAATGGAAAGGTGCAACTCTCCCCTTCCTGAAACTAAGAACTCTGAAGAATCCTCTGTGTTTTCTACCCTCAAGGCGACATTGTAGATTAATTCTTTATCGAGCCTCTCTCTGATGTTTCTAGAAGTAATATATTTTCCATCTAGCCCTGCAAATGGAGAATCATTAACCCTAAAAGCCATGCTTACAGTTGGCTCATCGACACTCAGAGGTGGCAATGGCTCTATCTTTGACGGCTCACAAAGTGTATCTGAAATTGATATATTTTCGATTCCTACAACACCAACAATATCTCCCGCACTGGCCGAATTTACATCATGCCTCTCAAGTCCACTAAAACCAAGCAATTGAACAATTTTTACATTGCGTTTAGAGCCATCAGAAGAAACTAAAACATTTTGCATATTCTTTTTGGCAATACCTCTCTCTATTCTTCCTATTCCAATAGCGCCCACAAATGAAGAGTAATCTAATGAAGTAATTTGCATTTGAAAGGGCCCATCAATATCAACTTTTGGGGCAGGTGCTTTTTCAACAATTACCTCAAACATTGGCGTCATGTCCCCATCTCTAACTGAATCATCTTCAGATGCATAACCCCCAAGAGCAGAGGCAAAAATTACAGGAAAATCTAACTGCTCTTCAGTAGCATCCAATTGATCAAAAAGCTCAAAAACCTGATCAATAACCCAGTCCGGTCTTGCACTGGGCCTGTCGATTTTATTAATCACCACAATTGGATTAAGTCCTTGTTCAAATGCTTTCTTTGTAACAAATCGAGTCTGTGGCATTGGCCCATCTACAGCGTCGACTAATAGAAGTACACTATCAACCATAGAAAGAACTCTCTCTACCTCTCCACCAAAATCAGCATGGCCAGGCGTATCAACAATATTAATTCGATACTCACCCCAGTTTATAGCAGTATTCTTTGAGCTTATTGTGATTCCTCTTTCTTTTTCAAGGTCATTTGAATCCATCATTCTATCAGTAGCCTGAAAACGATCGTCAAAGGTTTGTGATTGAGAAAGTAACTTATCTACAAGCGTTGTCTTGCCATGATCTACATGGGCAATAATTGCTATATTTCTTAACTTAACTGCCATATTGACTACTTAATAAAAAATCGATGGCATATTATCCCGGAAAAATTTCATGAGCCCTGACATAAATCAAAAATCAATTTAGTAATCATCAAAGTACTTCTCTTATAAAATAATTTAATCATTTCAAATTAATTTTAATTGTGGCAAAAAAAGGAAGCTCACGGCGCTGGATGCATGAACATCTGAGTGATGAATTTGTTAAAAGAGCACAAAAAGAGGGCTATAGGTCGAGAGCAGTATACAAATTACTAGAGATTATTGAGAAAAATAAAATTATTCAAAAGGGTGATATAGTTTTAGACTTGGGTGCTGCTCCTGGTGGCTGGTCTCAGGTTGCTGCAAAATTTGTTGGTAATAAAGGAAAAGTGATCGCAAGTGATATTTTGCCAATTGAGGAAATTAATGACGTAATTTTTCTACAAGGTGATTTTACTGAACAGTCCATTTATGATGACTTAATAAAATTAACTGGAGAATCTAAGGTCAATGTAGTTTTGTCTGATATGGCTCCAAATATGAGTGGACAACTATCAGTTGATCAACCAAAATCAATGCATCTTGCTGAACTGGCAATTGACATGGCGATTAAAACTTTAGATTTCAATGGAAGTTTCATAGTCAAAGTGTTTCAGGGAGAAGGGTTTGATGCTTTTGTTCAAACTGCAAGAAAATCATTTAAAAAGGTCTCAGTACTTAAACCAAAAGCTTCTCGCCCAAGATCTAAAGAGGTTTATTTATGGGCAAGTCAGTTAAAATAATTTCATATGCAAAATTTCACTGATATACGGGCTCTTATGAAGAGCGAACTTGACCTAATGAATAAGATTTTAGTCGCAAGACTGGACTCAGATGTTGATCTTATTAATAAAATGAGTCATCACATTATTACTTCAGGTGGAAAACGTATAAGGCCACTCCTTCTTCTGCTTTGTGCTAAAGCTACTGATTATGATGGAGATTACCACTACTCTATGGCAGTTGTCATTGAACTCATACATACAGCAACTCTTCTTCATGATGACGTAGTCGATCAATCGACAACCAGACGTGGTGAAGACACTGCCAATGAGTTGTGGGGCAATGCACCAAGTGTGCTAGTTGGTGATTTTTTATATTCAAGAGCTTTTGAAATAATGGTCGAGCCAAACTCAATGTCAATTATGAAGATCATGTCAAAAGCAACTAATGAAATTTCAAAGGGTGAGGTTCTCCAATTATTAAATATAAAAAATGCTAACGTAACTCAGACAGAATACTTTGAAGTGATTGAGAGAAAAACCGCATGCCTCTTCAAAGCAGCCTGCCAGATTGCTGGAATTTTATCAAACTCTGATCAAAGAATAATTAACGCAATGGGAAGTTTCGGTATGCATCTTGGTAATGCTTTTCAAATAATCGATGACACCTTAGATTATGAATCAGACTCGAGCATTATTGGAAAGGAGATTGGAGATGACTTGTCAGAAGGAAAGGTGACTCTTCCAATGATTTATGCTCTAGAAAAAACAGGAAAGATTGAAAATAAAATTCTAAGAGATGCAATTGAAAATGCTGATGCATCAAATATTAATGAAATTGTTGAAATACTTTTAAATGTCAACGCCTTTCAATACAGTCGAGATATAGCAATGCGTGAATCAAATAAGGCTCTGGATTCAATTAATTATCTTTCAGACTCAAAGTATAAAAATGCTCTAAAACTTTTGTGCAAACTATCTCTTGAAAGAAGCTCATAAGCCATTTAATGCTAACTCCTAAACTTAAACAACAAATTCGTTCTTCTTTTGATGGAGCTAAAACTCAGTTAAATAATTTTAGTAATCGGTCATCTCAAAACAAAATGATTGCTGAAATTTCTAAAACACTAATGGGAGAATATCCTGATTCAAATCCAATTATTTGCGTTGAAGCGCCAACAGGAACAGGAAAGACGATGGCGTATCTTGTCAGCTGCCTTCCAATTGCAAAAGCCTTAAAAAAGAAACTTATTATTGCATCTGCAAATGTTGCACTTCAAGAGCAAATTCTTAACAAAGATATTGTTGAGGCAACAAAGTATTCCTCAGTAGATTTTGAATTTGCGTTAGCCAAGGGAAGATCAAGATATGTCTGCATTAGAAACTTAATTAATCTCACTGAAGAAAGCTCAAATTCTAATGCTCTGTTCGAAGATGCTCTTCTTTGGGATGAAAAGCCAACTAAAACTGATCTTGACAACTTATCAGAGATGGCTGAAAACTACTCATCTAAAAGCTGGAGCGGTGAAATTGATGATTTAGAGAGCCCTCCAGATCATAGTCTTTGGCAAAAAATTGCGTGCAATAGATTCACCTGTAATTCAAAAAATTGTGAATTTTACAATGACTGCTCTTTTTTTAAAGCTAGGAAGAAGGCGTCAAATTCAGACGTAATTATTGCTAACCATGATCTTGTTCTTGCTGACATTATCAACGGTAATAATGTCCTTCCTGATGTTGAAGACTGCATTTTTATTTTTGATGAAGCGCACCATCTATCTCAAAAAGCTCTATCTCACTTTTCAATTGGAGGGAGTACTGAGTTTATGAAAACTTCAATACGACAAAGCCAAGGGTCAATTGAACAAATCATAAAAATTACTAAAACAAAATCCTTGGATAGCTACATTGAAAAAGTTGACGAGTCTATTAAAGATTTGATTGACCTTTTATCTGAACTTGAGTTTAAAGATGATACTTTCCTTTTTTCTATTCTGGGTGTACCTAAAGAAATAACGAACATAACTAAAGAGTTATTTGTTTTATTTAACTCTGCTTACAATGACTTTTGTCATTACAAGGAGCACTGGGATGAGTTTATCAAAACAAATAAAATAGACCAAGTGACATCCGACAATATTAATAATATTGTTGGTCAGAACAATCAAAATCTTTCCTCTATCCTGTCCCTTCTATCTACTTTCAATCAAACTCAAGACCCCGAGAAACCTCCCCTGAGCAACTGGATTAACCAGTCCAGACTGGCAAATAAAAAATTGAATTACCAGTTAAATTCTGCCAAGATAGATGTTTCAAGCTCTCTAAACAACATGATTTGGTCTAAGGCTGCAGGCGTTGTTTTAACCTCTGCAACCTTGACAGCGCTTGGGAGTTTTAACAGACTGAATCAGCAAATTGGGTTAAACCCAGATGAAAATCAATATCTCAGGCTAGCCTCTCCATTTGATCATAAATCAGTTGAATTTATTGTTGGAAAGATAAAATCAAGCCCTACAAATACTTTCGAACATACTCAAGAAGTTGCGCAGCAATTAATTAAAAGAATAGATCCACAATCCGCATCATTAGTTTTATTTGCCTCGAACAATCAAATGCAAGAGGTTGCAGACTTAATAGAAAAATCAATTAACTGCTCGCTTTTAATCCAGGGTGAATTCAGTAAAAAAAATATTTTAGAGAAGCACATTCAAAATCGTTCAAATGGCAAAGGAAGTATTATTTTTGGACTCGACAGCTTTGCTGAGGGAGTTGACCTTAAGGGTGATAATTTAAACCATGTCTTTATCTCTAAGCTTCGATTTAGTGTTCCAACATCTCCCATAGAGATGACTACCCAATCCTACCTTGAATCAATGAACCGAAATGCTTTCATGGAGATTTCACTTCCCGACGCCTCATTAAGACTAATTCAAGCCTGTGGGAGACTTATTAGAACTGAAACTGACAGTGGAACAATTACTATTTTCGATAACAGGCTGATTAATAAGTTTTATGGAAAGCTTTTGCTTAAAGCACTTCCAGAATATAACGTAATCATTGAATAAATATGGGGCTACTTGCATCTGCAACATAACTTAAAATGTATCTAAATAGAACTAGAGAGTCATAATTAAAATGCAGTCTAGCAATCGCAGCAAAGAAAGTCAAAAAGTCACTCTAATAGGTGCTTTAATTGATTTTGTTCTTTCAATAATTAAAATTGTTTTAGGATTTATTGGTCAATCTGGAGCCTTGATTGCTGATGGAATTCATTCATTTTCAGACTTATTGACCGACTGGGTTACATGGTATGCTGCAAAACTCTCTGGTGATGCGCCAGACGATGATCATCCATATGGACATGAAAGATTCGAGACGGTTGCAACACTAGGATTGAGTATTTTTTTAGCAATTGTTGGAACGATCATTATTTTTGATGCCTTTGGTCGTTTCTCAAATCCCAATGAGCTCAAACATGAAAGTTGGCTAATTGCCGCTGCAGCATTATCTATTCTGAGTAAAGAAGGGTTGTACTGGTACACCTTAAAAATTGCTAAAGAAGTTAAATCTGACCTTCTTAAGGCAAATGCATGGCACCACCGAACAGATGCATTCTCATCTGTAGTTGTGGTTATAGGAATTATTGGTGCTGCAAATGGGTATTTTTTCCTTGATAGTGTTGCTGCTATCGTTGTTGGAGTTTTAATTATTTATATTGGATGGCAACTTGGTTTTGAAGCAACTAAGGAGTTAGTTGACACTTCAATTGATCAAGAGGATATAAAAGCACTCCATGAGGCTCTTGCAGAAATTAAAGGCGTTAAGAGTGTCCACACTCTACGAACTCGAAAAGTAGGACATAAAAAATCAGCAGATGTTCATGTTCAGGTGAATCCATTCTTATCGGTTAGCGAGGGTCATATTATTAGCGTTAGCGTTGAACGAGTTGCCAAAGAATGTATCGAAGATCTTGACGATGTCACTGTTCATATAGACCCTGAAAATGATGAAGAAAAAGAGGATGCTCCTTATAAAGATCTACCTGAGCGTGCACAAGCTCTTCAAATTATCAGTCAATCTTTAAAGCTTGAAAATATAGGTTTTGAAATTGAGAAAACTCAGCTTCACTATTTAGATGGTGAAATTTTGGTTGATTTTTACCTTTCAATAGATTATCTAAAAAACAATACAACTGAACAGATTCAATCAGAATTCAGCTTAGCCCTTGAAAAACTTCCAGGATTTGGCCAAGTCAAAGTCTATTACAGTTAGACTACAATGAATGATAGCCATGGCAGATAGCCCCTGCTAGAGCATCACCTGCATCAGCTTGAGGCGCTTTGTTTAGCTTTAAGAGTTGCTGAACCATAAATGAGACTTGCTCCTTTGTGGCATGCCCTCTCCCTACAACAGCTTTCTTAATTTGATTAGCCGTGTAATCAATGATCGGAACACCCTTTCCTCCAGCAGCTGAAATTATTGCACCGCGAGCATGGCCGAGCTTAATTGCAGCATCGGGATTGGGTCTGTCAGGCCGCATAAATACCCTCTCAACGACAACAATATCAACCTCGTGCTTATCAATAATTTCTTTTATTCCTTCATAAATGGTAATAATTCTTTCATTTAAATCACCTTGAGTTCTAATACATCCACTATTGATGTATGAAAACTTGAGTTTATTGGCTTCAATTAAGCCAAAACCAGTAATTCTAGAGCCGGGATCTATGCCAAGTATCTTCATAAAGCTATTCTATCAGCTACGTAAAAACAAGCCAGTATTTTAGTAAAAAAGATATAATGCGATTTGACTTTAAATTAAGAGGGGAACTATGTCTGTTATCGAGCTCAAGCAATCTAACTTTGACGAAACAATAAGCAATAATGATATTGTCATCATTGACTTTTGGGCTCCATGGTGTGGACCATGCCTCCAATTTGCTCCTACCTTTAAGGAGGCCTCAGAAAAAATAGATGGGGTCACTTTTGCGAAAGTAAATACTGAAGAAGAGCAATCTCTTGGCGCTCACTTTGGAATCAGATCAATCCCTACATTGATGATATTTAGGGAGCAGATTGGAATATTCTCGCAACCTGGGTCCATGACTGCTAAGGATTTAGAAGATTTGCTTGACAAGGCCAAATCAATTGACATGGATGAAGTCAGAAAGGAACTTGAAAGTCAAAAGTGACTTTACCACAAAAGTTCAGAATATTTTTTCTCGTTAAAACCAACCATCACATTTCCATTCTGAATTAAAACAGGCCTTTTAATAAGTGTTGGATATTTGGATACAAGTTCATAACCAATGTTTTGTTTTTCAATATCAGTTAATGACCTATAAGAGGTGGAGCGTTTATTAATTAAAAACTCAAGGCCTACGCCCTGCACCATTGTTTCATATAGATCTTCTGATATTAGGTTTTCTCTGAAATCTATAAACTCATGTGGCAAAGACTTGCTAGATAAAAACTTTAGAGCTTTTTTAACTGTGTCACAGTTTTTAATACCATAAATTGTCAATGAGCCAGTCATCAAGCTAAACTTCTAATAAAAAGGTCACAGGACCATCATTGACTAGTGAGACTTTCATATCGGCACCAAATACTCCAGTTTGAACTCTAAGGGATGAGTTCTTAGTTTCCTCTACAAAGTAGTCGTAAAGACCCTCTGCATCTAGAGGTGGCATAGCAGTTGAAAAGCCAGCTCTGGTTCCATTTTTAGTATCTGCAGCCAAAGTAAACTGAGAAATTATTAAAATTTCTCCATTGATATCCTTAAGGCTTAGGTTCATTTTTTGATTTTGGTCAGGAAACACTCTATAAGAGATAATCTTGTTAATCATTTTATCTGCCATAGACCTTGTATCTTGTTTCTCCAAACCCAAAAAAACTAAAAGGCCTTTTTCAATTGATCCAACTGATTTCCCAGAAACGTTTACCTTTGAGGAGCTAACTCTCTGAATTAACGCTTTCATTGACTATGATGAAAGATGTGAAATATCTGCAACAGAAAGGAATAGATGCCTCACTCTTCTTATGAGCGCAAGCCTGGAGCTTCTAACCTTATCATCTTCAACGTTGACCATTACATTATCAAAGAATGAATCAATTGAGTCTTTTAAGTTCAATAAAGATTTCATTATCTCTTTGTAATTCTTGCTGCCTGATATTTCTTTTGTTAAGGATTCAATTGCCTTGTATAGAATCTTTTCTGAATCTTCAAGAAACATATTTGAATTCAATTCTTCCAACTTCTCTTCTGAGTCTTTTAAGATGTTTGCAATTCTTTTATTTGCCTCAATTAGACTTTTTGAATCAGCACTTTTAGTAAATTCATTCAAAGCGTCAATCCTGTTATGAAAATCTAAAGGAGAATCTGGCGAAACAGCCAGAACAGCTTCATAAATATTTGTATCAATATTGGCATCTCTGTAATAGGCTTTGAGTCTATCCATCATAAAGTTATAAATATCGCCTGCACACTTTCGATCAACTTCTTTGAGGTGGAGGCTCAAAGAAAAATCAATAAGTGACTTCAAGTTCAACTCTATTTTTGCCTCTAATAAAATTCGGAGCATACCGAGCGCAGTTCTTCTGAGAGCATAAGGGTCTTTAGATCCAGTAGGTCCTTGACCGATTCCATAAATTCCAGTTAAAGTATCCATCTTATCGGCCAAAGAAACGGCAATTCCTGCATCAGTTGAGGGCAGACTATCCCCTGCAAATCTTGGCTGATAATGCTCCCTTATTGCGACTGAGACTTCTTTTGATTCTCCATCATTAAGAGCGTAATAACCACCCATAATTCCTTGCAGATCAGCAAACTCTCCGACCATTTCACTCAAGAGGTCTGTCTTAGATAATAAGCCAGCCCTCTTTGCAATTTTTTTGTCGAATCCAGCCAAATCAGAGATATTTGAACTTAGTTTTTCAATGCGTTTAGCTTTCTGACCCATAGAGCCAAGAGACTTCATAAACATAACACTATCTAAATCAGCTAATCTTTCTTCTAACTTTATCGCTTTATCTTGATTCCAGAAAAATTCTGAATCAGCCAGCCTAGGATGAATAACTCTCTCGTTTCCGTCAATAATGGCTTGTATATTTGAAGACTCGATATTAGCAACAGAGATAAAAAGAGGCAATAAGCTACCCTTTTTATCAATCAAATGAAAATATTTTTGGTGAGACTTCATTGCAGAAATAATTGCCTCCTGTGGAACACCCAAGAATTTTTTGTCAAAGCTTCCAGAGAATGCCTTAGGATACTCAACAAGCGCACAAACTTCATCAAGAAGGGATTCATCAATAACAACTTCTGCATTATTTGTTTTGGCAACTGATAATATTTGGGAGCGTATTAATTCTTTTCTCTTATCAAAGTCAACCAGTATCTGTGCTTCATTGCTCATCATGCTTTCATAATCCTTAGCATGTGCAAACTCTAAATTTGAACCACTAAATCTAAGACCTTTAGACTCTCTTCCACTATCAAGCCCCATGATGTTGGCTTTGACAATTTCATCATCTAGCATTACCACCAACCAGTGAACGGGCCTGACGAAGGAATAATCTGAGTCACCCCATTTCATTGCACGAGTTATTGGTATGTCATTAATCGACTTTTCGATGATTGCTGGCAATAGATCCTCAATATTTTGACCTGACTCCTGCTTGGAATAGAAAAAATACTCTTTTCCTCCAAGCTGTTTCTTTTCTAGTTCACTAACACTGACGCCACAAGACTTAGCAAAGCCATTGATTGCCATTTCGGGAGATTGAGTTGAGGGCCCCTTCTTATCAATAACTTGGTCTCGCTGCTTTGATTGAAGCTCAGAGACAGATATAGCTAAGCGCCTTGGTGTAGCGTATGCTTTAATAGCATTGAAGCTTAAATTTAAATTATCCAGCTCTTGATTAAAATTATCCCTAAGAGAATTGGATAGATTTAGTAATAACTTTGGAGGCAACTCCTCTGTGCCTAGTTCTAATAAAAAGTCATGCGTTTTCATGCTCAATATTTTAACTTATTGTGTTGAAAGTTATTAAGTTTGATTTAGCAAGTATAGTGCTTTGATTAATTGACACTAAAAATAAAAATAAGCTCTTTATCAAATACAACTTCATCTGGAGCAGATGGAAGTGGTGATGCTTTGTATACCGCTCTTCTTATTGAGTCTTTGAATACTTTTGCTTTATTGCTATTATCTACATTTGCATTTCGAACATCTACAGCTACAACAGTACCATCCCTGTCTTGAACAACATAGACCTCTGCAGTCCAGTCATCCTCTGCACCTTGATAACGCCAGAATGATTTAACTCTTGCAGCAATGTTCATAACATATGCAGACTTCAAAGTATTTAATTGGTCTTCGATCTTAAACAATCTTTCTTGATCTTGCTCTGCTTGGACTTCTTCAGTCAATAATCGATTGTATTGCTCATTTTCAAATGCTAACTGTTGCGCAGTCCTTTCAGCTTCCAACTCATCAAGTCTGATGCGCTCCTCTTCAGTAAGTCTCTTGGCCTCATCTTTTTCTTTTTCTGCTAACTTGGCTTTTTCTTCCTCTAATTTGCGCTTCTCTTCAGCCTCTTTTACTTTTTCTTCCTCAAGCTTACGCTTTTCCTCCTCTAACTTGCGCTTCTCTTCAGCCTCTTTCGCCTTGGCCTCTTCTGACTTTCTCTTTTCTTCAGCTTTCTTGACTTGTTTTGCAACCTCTTGAGCAAGTATTTCAGCCTCTTTAGCTTTTTCTTCTGCTAGTTTTTCAGCTTCTTTGACTGCATCTTTAGCCTTCAATTCCTCTTCTATACGTTTCTCTTGTGCTTCTTTGGCTAATATTTCAGCTTCTTTAGCTAAAAGCTCAGCCTCTTTAGCCTCCTTGGCCGCTTCTTCTGCTAATAATTCAGCTTCCTTGGTTCTAGCTTCCTCGGCTTTACGCTTTAATTCAGCAAGTTTAGTTTTAACTTCTTCAGCCTTTCTAAGAGCTTCAGCCTCTGCCTTTTGTTTTTCAGCTTCTAACACCTGAATTTCTGCTTCTTTTGTCTTGGCCTCTTCAGCAATACGTTTTGCTTCAGCTTCTTTTGCCTTCAGCTCCTCAATTTTTGCTTTATTTTCGGCTTCGGCAATTTTTTCTACTGCTTTAGAAGCTAATTTTTCTGCCTCTTTTGTTTTTTCTTCCTCGGCTTTTCTCTTTACCTCAGCAAAAACTTTTTGCGCTTTA
>ERZ651776.2794-NODE-2794-length-18343-cov-4.043907_pt1 | contig 18343 bp, 6 predicted proteins | sample MGYA00514761_ERZ651776 | MGnify/ENA metagenome assembly ERZ651776 | reverse complement strand
AATCAATCAATCAATCAATCAATCAATCAATCAATCAATCAATCAATCAATCAATCAATCAATCAATCAATCAATCACCCAACGGTTGCTCGTTTCGCTCCCACCCCAACCCAAACAAATCCCTACTCTAACTCTAACTCTAACCCCAACCCCAACCCCAACCAAACAGGGCCGCTACCTCCGTTTTGGCGTTCGCGAACATGCCATGGCCGCGATATGCAACGGCATGTTCGCCTATGGTGGATGCCGTCCCTACTGCGCCAGTTTCCTCAACTTTGCCGGCTACGCCCTCGGTGCCATTCGAGTCTCTGCCCTCAGTAAATTCGGTGTCCTGTACATCATGACTCATGACAGCATTGGGCTTGGGGAGGATGGGCCGACACATCAGCCAGTTGAGATGCTCGAGAGCTTAAGGAGCATGCCAAACGTCAACGTTATGCGCCCTTGCGATGCTAACGAAGTTTCCGCTGCCTACAAGGTTGGCATGGAGTGCGCAGAGACGCCCTCGGTTATTTGCCTTTCTCGTCAGACACTCCCGAACATGCCGGGAAGTGGGATTGACAAGTGCCTGAAGGGTGCGTATGTTATCCATCAAGAGGGACGGGATGAAGATGTGGGACTTGTGTTGGTGGCTAGTGGAAGTGAGGTGGGCCTGTGCATTGATGCCGCTAAGGCGCTCGGACAAAAGGGGGTCAAGACTCGTGTTGTGAGCATGTTCTGCATGGACATCTTTAACACACACACTGCTGAGTACAAAAAAGGAGTTTTCCTCAACGGAATTGTCCCGTGCGTCAGCGTCGAGGCGAGCAGTCCCCACGGCTGGAATAAGTGGAGCCACGCGCAGGTGGCAATGAACAGATTTGGGGCCAGTGCTCCGGCAGCAAAACTTTTCGAAAAATTCGGTTTCAGTGTGGGCAACGTCTGCGAGGTGGCCGAGAAGGTTGTGGGACACTACAAAGGACGGCATTGCCCTAACTTGTTCGACGTCGTCGAGTAAGAATTAGAAAAGAAGAAGGAAATAGTAAAAGAGGGGGGGAAAAGTTTTTTGTTGGCAAAGCAGCAAAGCAAACATTCATTTCTCAAGTTTTTTCAAACGCACAATTTTGTGCAAACTAAGTAAAACACTTTAACAACACCCCACTTTCATATTTACAAAGTGAAAGCGGCGCTTTCGTGGTAATTGATGAGACCTTTGTAGAATAGTTCGTTTCTACCGTGCTCTTTTTCGTGTGTCCTCACACCGTTGATCCATTCCCCTAAATCGATCACACCATCCCCACTGGTATTGAATTTTGCGAAAAAATTCATCTCGTCGTACAACTGCAGCGAATTGCTCGTTACTGCTCGGATTAGGGTACCAAAAAGCATAGGATTGAGGTTACCTTTATTCGCGCCATGGTCGACCGTTTCGAAAATTGCAGTGAGCTGTTCATCAGTGAGCGAGGGAATGTGGGCGTCATCGTGGGTATCAGTAGTGAGGAGATACTGTTGGTACTGCCCCTTAAGCACATGCTGCTCTCTTCTTACCCCCCCCTCCATTTCTTCCTCGTCATCATCGTCTTCGTCGTCATTGGCGTCTCCCCTTCTCTTCGGAATACTCTTGTTTAGTGTTCTCAGGGACATTTCCGCCATGAGTCCCACGGGAAGCATAATATTTGAGGGTGGAGTGCTTCCCATCTCTCCAACCGCACCCAAGCCCTCTTCCTCGTCGCTCTCGTCTCCCCCAAGCTCCTCCTCGAGTTGTGGGGGTAGAGTGATCGGTGGAGGTACGATTGGCACAGTGCTGCGCCTTCTCGAAGCACGCCTATTCGATGCAGCATCCGCGGCAACCAGTTCACCCTCTTCCCCGGTGGTTAACCCTTCCCTGGTTGATTTATTCCTATCCAAGGCCGCTCTGAGATAATCGGTAGGCGGTTCTGGTCGGATCATTCCACTTTGCGTACGGTCAAGACCGAACGCGTCATTAATTTGGTTGGTTCGGATAATAGTTGACTGTTCAGTATGCAAAGAAGGGGGGTGAAAAGCAGTTTTTGGCATAGAGGGTTGTTTCTCGATGCCCAGGGAAAGTGAAGATTCCCGGCCATTATCTAGATCCGATGCTCCTGGCGATGATTGCGGTGGTACATGTGGGAGGGATTCGCCTCCGGAACTCTCGGTCGAAAAAGATACTCCAGGGGAGCGACTAGCGCTCGAGGGGGGGGTCGGTGTTTCCGTATCTTCGGCAAATGGCACAGACGGGGAAGGCGTCATTATTTGCTCTTCTTGCACCACCTCAGCACCGGCTCCGGTTTCGGATCCGGCCTCGGTCTCTACGGTTCCGACTTCATCTCCATACTCGGCTTCATACTCGGTTCCATACTCGGCTCCCCCAGCTGCATCAACATCCGTTCCTACCTCGGCACCGATTGCATCGATCTCAACTTCGATATCCGCCGCATTGACCTCAACTTCAACTCCCGCTTCTGTCTCAGTTCTAACTTCCGACCCAACGACCTCACGAACTTCAGGCTCCTCAGGTTCCGCATAAGTCTCATCGGCCTCAACGTCGTTGTCTCCACTCTCCCAGACCTCTCCACTCTCCGAAACCCCTCCAAAACTGCTCTTTCCCCTAGAAGTCTTACACAAAGATACTTCCCTCTCCATCACCTCCATGCTCATGGCTAAACTCATCGTCTTCTTTCTTGTTCCCTCTGGAACAGTATTTCCCTCGTCGTCTTCAGTGGGTTCCCAGACCTCTGGCTGGTTGACAGTGATTTCGACTCCCAGTGGTCTTTCCCAGCTGGTTTCGTTCGTGTGAATGTTGTAGTAGTACCAGACACAATGGGTCACGTTCCAATACGCCTGCCATTCCGTGGGTTCGTCCTCCTCCTCCCCGATTAATTGGTCGTCCCCTTCTTCCCCGTTCGCAGTCGTCGCGATCCCCTCGTCCTCCAAGTCAACAGTCCGCCCCTCGACTTCGTCTCTAGCCGCATTGGCCCCAGTCTCGCCGCCTTCAAACTCCAATGCAGCGATTTCTGATCCAATATTCTCTACATACTCCTTGATTTCGTCGACCTCCAATCTACAGCTCTGTTGCTTGGCAAACGCAATTCTTGCGTTTGCGCCCGCCTTCTCCTCAGCTTTTTTCGCCGACAAAATGTTTTCCTCGCCACCCCCGTTCTTTTCTAATTCTTCCCTAAACAGCTTGGCTTCTTCTTCCTCCTCGACCGCTTTCTCCACAATTGCAAGGCTTTTGACGTGCTCATCCTGGGCAAATTGCAATTCTACTTCCTTCTCCCTCATTTCGGCTTTCGCTTTCTCCTCCTTTATTCTTGTACTTTGATTCTCCCTCTCCACATCGAGGATAAATCCACCGCCATTTGCCACAGCAATTGCATGATATATGGTGACCGCCCACTCCATCATGTCGTCCACAGTCAGTCCTTGCATCACTATTCCCGTGATGCCGCTAACAATCTTGAAGCAAAAGTACTGTCCTGTCTCGCTCCTAGGAACAAGACTCACTGCGCTACCCATGAGATGGACGACCCCTTTCAGCTCTGCATCAGGGCCGCTATCGCTGTAATAACTAAGCCGCCCCTCCGCCAATACAAAGTACCTTGGTTTCCAGTTCTTTCTCTTGGTCTTCCTGCCCCTGCCTTGCTTTGTAACCCATCCCTTCTTTTCTGGGGCCAACCTGAAGCCAAGCTTAAGCGGCGGAGACCAGGCAGTCAGAAGTTTAATCGTATCGTTGTAATCGTTAAGAACGACACTGTCGTCATTCACTGTATTCAACGCGCTTCCGACTGTTACGTGGGTAGAGTCCTGGTTCGCGATCTTCACCAGCGCCCAGTTGGCGCTTCGCTCTAGGACGAGCCCAAGCGGCTTCTTAGTCTCAAAGGTTACGTCGTAAAAAACGTTCTTTTGTTTTTTCGCCGCCTCCAAAAGCGGATCCATCTGTTCGTGTTTTGACTCGCCAATGGCCTGGCGCAGTACCGTAATCCACGCCTTGGTATCATCAGTACTTGCTCCCTGAAAATGTAACACCCTGCTGTTAGTGACAAGCTCGAAACTGTCTTTCTTCAACTTCGTTTCAAAGACACTGCAGTTGGGGGATAACACGTAAATGTTCGCTGGCTGTACGCTGTCACTATCCTGGAATTGGTACACCTTGTTCTCCTTAAGAATATAGTATCTGTCGAGCCAGTCGGTCCCGCCCTGTTTTGGCCTGATTGACAGGAATCCACTCTTCATGCAATCGGTCGACAGCTGGTCGGCAGACTTGTCTAAGTAATCGATTTCGCAAAAGCCAAGTTTTGAGACAACATCCTGGATGCAAGTCACCCAGTTGTCGCACTCCTCCGTGGTTTTAGCACGCAGCTTCCAGACTTTCTGATCCCTTAGGTTCGTCTTGATAACAAAGTAATTATTTTCGAGTGATTCGACAGTAGTTTTCTTGCTGAACTTGCGCAAACCCAAAATCTGGCTCGTCTTGTGCTGGTTGGTGTGGTAGGTAATCCCGTCGCTGTGCAACATGAAGAACCAAGAACTCTCCCTTCCAAATCTACCACCCTTCCACAGTACCCCCCTGCAGCGCCCTTGGATGTTTCCTACGGCCCTTTCAATCTTCTCCTTCCAATCAGCCTGCTCCTTTTCATCTGCACATCCTAGCAACAAACTCTCGTTGTTTGTCTGGACCTCCAAACCGAAATCGAAGACACTTTCCTCTGGTACTATCACTTTGCAACCTTCGTCAAGCATGAGATCGCCCTTTGGAATATCCGTGTGCTTGTGGTCCAGGAAGTAAGTAAGGGTGCTCTCTGAAAGAGCAAAGTAACGCTTGGAGTAAGAAGCCTTCCCAGACTTGGCTCGCTTTGTCAAGTAGCCCGACTTTATTATGCGGCTCAACGTTGACTTTTGGAGCTTCTTTGTCTGCTTGTCGCTTGCGCCGCCGAACATCGTTCAGTAAGATAGGAAGAAGGTAGCCTGAAAATAATTGGGAGAAGAGAAGATCCCTCAACAGTTGGTGTCCAGGTGAGGATTCCGTTCAAAGTAAAGCAAGCTGTCGGGAGCACACCACTCTGAGATCCTTGGTTGGGGGTTTTAATTATGATAAAGGAAGATTTCCGCGTACGTGAAAGTTCTGCTCCGAGTTCGGAGTTCGAGAGAGGGTCGAGTTTTGTGGGTTGTGATCTGAACTTTGAATGAATTAATTGTCATCAACTGCCTTTTTAAGCGCTTCTATTCGTTTCATCATGACCTAAAAGATCTATATATAGGCCTGATGCCGCCTCCAGATTCTAATCGCTCTGAAAGCGACGCTTTATCTCCCACTCTGAATGCCAACACCAAAGCAAAACTGGACGCCAACGCTGCCCGTGGTAAGCCTCCCCCTAACCACGAATTTGACAAAGATGGTAATATCGTATCGAATCACCCCCGTGCAAAGGAGCTTCGCAAACGCATTTTAGCCCGCAGGGAAGAACGCCTAGGAATATCATCTGAGCATGAGACAAGTGAGGAGAAGAAGTCCATGAGTGAGGAAGACGCAAAGTACCTTCCCTTTTTACTTAAAAAGGACAGTGGTGCTAAGAAGCCTTCGAAAAAACTACTTGACGCGGAGAAGAAACACCATGGCCAAATGCTCCTTTCACTTGCCTCCTACAACAATGAGAATCGCAAATTCCTTTCAGCAGTTTCCCAGCAGTACACAGTAAGCAACACGCTGTCAACTCTTCGAAAAGATCTGGATCATACGGGAGGAAGAGGAAGGGAAAAGATTGACGCCGTTTCGACGTATGAAAAGCGGCTTATGAATCTCAAAAAAATCATAAAAGATGGTCCGCCGAAGACTCATGATGCTGACAAGGATGTCGACAACGGCATCAGAAGCGCTTTCAGTAAGGATGTCAAGCAGGAGTTTGGGCGCTGCTTGAAGTGCAATGAAAAATTTGTCAAACATCTGTTGCTCTCGCACAGTCTATACTGTTCTGCTGTGGGCGACGATAATGTCGCCGATGATGAGGAGGCGGAAAAGAAGGCCAAGGAGAATGATGAAGCATCCCTTGCAAGTGCCATCCAAGGCGCCAATATGGAAGAGGTCTTCTGCCCTCTTTGTGGAAAGAAATTCACCTCAAAGACTATAACGAAGCATCAAAAAAAATGCGAGGAGAGGTAAATAAATTTCGCTTCATCATTCATTCCCTCGGCATCAACCACGTCGTCTCACTCCACTAACCCCTCAATATTCTATTCGATTCTGCAGGGCAAAGTTTCTTGGGGAAAAGGAGGGCGCCGAAGGGTCTTTAATTTCATTGATGGCTCCCCAAAAGCCGCGAAAGATAGAAGTTGGTTTGGTAAATCACGACTCAATTCAGCTGAAGTGGGAGCCGCCTATTTTGGACGGAGGCTGCAAGGTCTATGAATACGAGATTAACTACAAGAAATGTGTTGTGCAACGCATCGGAAAGCGAGAGACTCGAGAATACGAGGCTATGCCGGCAATCGTGACGTCGCGCTATGTAAAGCGACATGCTGTTGCAACATATGGTTTTACTATTGAGAACTTAAGCGGCGAGACCGAGTACAGTGACATTGTGATAAGGTGCCGTAACAAGATCGACTGGGGACCTTTCTCTGCCCCGCTAGACCCAGTCACTACTAAAAAGTTCAAGCCTCCTACCATGCCGCTCTACTTTGAGAACATCAAGCTCACTAGCAGTGTTATCGCGTTCAAATGGAGCGAGCCTTTCAACTGCGGTGGTGCGCCAGTGGTCAACTACATCCTGACTTACACGGAAGTGAGCCTAAAAGATGAACAAGGCGTCGGCGTAAAGACCGATTCGGAGAAGTATGAAGAGATCGACCACGTGATTGACCTCGAAGGTCCCCAGACTTATCACAGCATGATTGATCTGAGAGGCGAAACGGAGTTCAAGAATTTTGAGCTACGAGCTATAAGTGCCGCCGGTCTTGAATCAGAAGTGGTAAAACATCCCAGCCTCGTTACACTCGAATCTACTCGTCGGCAGCTCCTACAGAAGGAGATTCAACGCGTACGACGAACAGAAGGAGACTATATTGATACCGATTTTCACCAGGGTTTTGTGCAAAGGGAAGAGAAACTCGATTATCTGGGTAGATTAGAGGCAGAGCTGCACGAACTTCCCGAGGAGGAAGTCGATGGTGACATCTTTGGTGGCGACAAAGCCGGAGCGAAGAAGAAATGGAATAAGTTGAAATTTGGTGCTCAATTCACGAGAGGCGTAGGAGGAAAGGTAGATGAGCACCACAATATGACTGATGATGAGATCTACGAGAGCATGCAGCCAGGATTCATCAGGCGGAAGAAACAATTCTTGTACCGAATCGAGACCCTCGAGAAGGAAATTGAGGAGTGTGAGCAAAGAAAGGTCGATGCCGTCTCCAACAGGAGCTATCTAACCTACCAGATGGGTCACATGCAAGAGCGAATAATTGCTCTCCAAGGAGAAATGGACCGGGCGAGTACCTTCAAGGGGGAAGACATTAACAGTGATGTTATACACGGAACTGACCAACGTTTTACCGTTCAGAAGCTGATCGAAGACTTGACTGTAGAGCTCGAGAACGCCCAAGGATCCATCGCAGGGTGGAAAAACGAGATAATTCAAGGGGATCGCCTGAAAGCTACCATGAGTAATTTGAAACTCAAGAAGATAGAATCCTTGAAAATTCGACGGGCCGCCTACAAAAATTTCGAGAATCAAGCCAAGCGAACAGAGAAATTTCACGGTCAGTTTGCTGCCGATCCGCTAATGATGAAGCAACAGTTCTTCGAACGATGGGCCGACAACGCCGCAACTAGAGTTCGAGTGAGGAATGTCATGATGAAAGTGTGGGGAGACCAGTCGACGCGCTATCTAAATGCCGCGTTGCACAAGTGGAAGTACGGAAAACATGCCGAGGAACAGGGGAACTTGGAAGACAAGTATAAAGTGATTGGGGCTGGCGGGAAGATGCTCATCCACAGCGAACGGAACAGGCTTGAGAACATTAAAGATATGGCCGATGTGCTAGTTACGCTTACCGAGATTGGAAAAGAGACAACACTTGGGAAATATAGCAACAAGCAGCGAAGGGAACTCGAGGGAAATATTCACTTCCACGAGAGTGAGTTGGGCCACACGTTGGGCAGCTACTCTCGAGACCTTGCCCACTTGATCCAGGGGGACGCATTTTTCAACATACGCAAGTATGTTGAAGCAGACAGGTGCTTCGACAAGCAGCTGCAGCAAATGCGCAGCGAGGACGACCCGGAGAATCCAGATGTGAAGGTGCTAGCTCTTATTTATGGGCGGAAGGGGAGGGTCCAGCTCGCCATGCGAAATTGGGACAGAGCGATTTTAAATTATGATCGCCAACGATCGTTGGCGGAGGAAATAGAGAGCGACGTTGAGTGGGCAGCTGCGTTTATGGGGCTGGGGGAAGGATATTTGGGCAAAGGAGACTACGATAACAGCAGGGTTCTGTTCGAGCAAGCGATGCTTAAGTGCATTGTAATCGGCGATAAGGTCCGCCAGGCGAGGTCCTACAGAGGCATCCAAGTTAGCTATGAACGCATGTACAATGTGATGTACGCTCAGCGGTTCAAAGAGAAGGCCGACATGCTGACTAGCGAACTTAAGGTCAGAATGGAGGGAGCCTACACGTCAATGGAAGATCTCAAGGCGAGGCTGATCGACACCACAGCTTCGATGGGTGAGGTGATCATGTTGGAGCGCATCACGGCTGGGTGCATTCGTATGAGGGCGGATCGAATCAAGCTTGAGGAGAAAATTGAATTGACTATAGAAAAGTACCACGAACAAAAGAAGGAATTCGATGCCATCGAGAAACTGCTCGTGCAAATCGAGGAGCAGCTCCAAGAGGCAAAGACTACCGACAAGGACGAAATGAGCAGTGCGCTGGTCCACGAGAAGGAACAAGTCTTCGAGGTCGAGGAGTTGAAAATGCGACTCACGGAGAAGCTCAAGAAAGTTAAAGTTGAAACTGAGGAGCAGCGATCGAGAACGAAGCAGCAGCAAATGAATATCAAAAACTTGGAAGACGATCTGGCAGAAATGGACAAAGACTTAGCCATTGAGCAAGGACCGCTGATGCAAAAGGTGATGCAGCAGCGTATCCTCAGGTGCATAAGCCTAAATCCGAGCAATACGGCCGGAAATGAGGTGACTGGTACTGCCACTGGAGGTATTGAATTTGTTGCGGCGGCGGAAACCAAAAATATCAATATCTACGACATTCACTCGGGGGAGTTAAAATTGGTCTTCAGCGGAGATGAAGTCGGACGGCACGTAGGTGAACCAGAAGGGCACACCGGTGTCATAACGGCGATGATCTTTCACGACGCTAGGATTTACACGGGATCGATGGACACGACAGTCATGTGCTGGGATATTGAGACTGCAGAGAGGCTATTTGTATGTCAAGGGCACGAGGCCACTGTCACCTGCATCAACGTTGATGCTTATAAATTAATCACCGGGGCGGCAGATACGAAAATCATAATCTGGGACAAGGATACTGGCGAGATGATTAAGTTGGTGCACGGGCATAGTCGTGGAGTGAATTGCATTCACAGCGGGCCCACTTGGTTCGCCAGCGGAGGAACCGAGGGGGAAATAAGGGTGTGGGGGAATCTGCATCCAAAAGACGACCCGAAGTACAAGACGGTGAAGTGTATGAACAGACTCAAGGGACACGGTTGTAAGGTAACTGTAATACGATATGGGCAGCTGGAGCTGATCAGCGGGGACGCGCATGGCTACGTGATAGTCTGGTGGCTGAAAACTGGTGATATTGTTCAGAAGAGTAAGGCCCATGACGGGGTAGTAACTGATTTACAATTTGACGCGACGAAGATCGTTACGTGCGGGGTTGACAATAACCTTCAGTTGATAGACATCACCACGGGGGATGTTCTGCAGACGCTGAGAGGACACACGGGGCCCGTTATCGGGCTCGCGTTTGACACCACTCAAATCTTGTCGGCGAGTAGTGACGGAACGCTGCGGCACTGGGAGTGGGGTTCGGCTAGTAACAAGCCCGACAAGTACCACACCTTTGAAAGTGGCGATAATCTTGCGAAAATTTCGCGGAAGTATAAGGTTCCAATCCCCGATCTTGTGAAGTGGAATGGCATCAAGGATGTCAAGAAGATCTACTCTGGCCAGAAACTTATCGTCGCAAAGGGCAGGCCTGACGAACCCACTGAGGCTGAGCTGTTGGCGTCAACTCTCAAGTCGAAAGAGAGGGTCAGAGAAGCGGCGGTGCAAGAAAAGATTGAGAAGTACATGAAGATGGCGGAGGAGGAGTTAAAGAAGGCAAACAACAAACAGATCAGCTCCAATTTGAAAGTAGGAAATCACGTCAGCAAGTCGAGCTTAGCCAGCCGGGTTCTGCACGGGACGGGAAGCTTACTACCCCACGAGTACATGAAAGTCACGCCGGAGAAGGAGAAACGAGATGCGGCCCAGGAGTTTGTTAGTTTGAAGGCGAGAATGAAGAACATGGGAAGGACGAAGGATCAGCTTGCCGTTAAGGAGTCCAACAAAGCCCTATGGGAAACGCAAGTCCAGAAAGACGACTACGTGCCCAACAGACTCAAAATTGGACAGGACGTGGGCATATTTTTATTCGATGGTATCGTGGAAGAATTCATAAAGGACATCTGCAAGGAATGCACTAGCACTGAGTTGTACGATGAAAGCTTGAGCGGAAAGTTCTACAACTTCACGCCAAGGTTGGGTAGGGCGGCGAAAGCTCCTATCTATAAGCTACGCATGCGGTATAGCAACGCATTAGATTTTGCTAAAGGAATCGACACCAATGATTCGAGCTTGGGCAGCATGGGGAGGATCGATCGCAGCCCCGAAGCTGACGATCGCAGTCTTAGCACTATCAGTACTAAAGCGAGCAGAAGAAGCTCGAATTCGTCGCCCACGAGAAGTCTACTATCTCCTTCTATGGGCCTTGCGGAAGAGGGAAGTGTCGAAAAGTTCGGGAGTATCATGGAGGGTAACGAGGATGGCGAAGGATGGGAGGAGACAGAAGAAGAGAGAAAAAAACGCATCAAGAAGGAGAAGAAGATATTGAAAAAAGAGAAAAAGCGTCTTGCAGCTTTGGAGTTGGAAAGGCAAGAAGAAGTGATCCTCGACAGTAACGCACCAAAATCCCCCAGCAGATACGCAACCAAGGAAGCAGAGTTTAAGGAGAGGGCTTTGGCCAAAGAAAGAGAAAGAGAAAGAGAAAGCGAATCAACTCAAAAATCGCCAAGCAAGTATGCCACTAAGGAGGCAGAGTTCAAGGCTCGCGCGGACGCATTGAAAAAACATGCAGCTAAGCATGGCGAGGTTAAAGCTCGCACTGAAGAGCTCTCTCCGATGAGAAAAGAGAAGAAAATGGTAGTAAAAAAAGGAGAGATGAAAACTGGGGAAGAATGATGGATGAGTCGCTTCGATAGTGTGTTTTATTAACCTGCAGCAAAATGTACGTATTTATTTGGCTACGCTACTTTATAGTTTCATCGTTGCCCCTTTCTCTGCAAATCATGACAATACTCCCGCCCCTTATGAACATCGCTCCGCCTTCTTCTTCCCTGACATCTTCCCAAATTTCCTCTGCCTTGGCCTCATTCTCTCGTCTAAATTTTCTAGCAAATGGCATCTTCCTCCCTCGCAATTTGTCTGCATTACGGTATCCCTCCGACCCTTTTCTCCACCTGCGAGCTCCGCTGTCGCGACACCACGCGCACTCAACCCAATCAGAATCTAAGAGAGTGTTCCAGTGTTTGTCGATCGTTATGAGGCTGCCGACCACGTAAGAATAGAGGCTTGTGGTTAGTCGGACAAGGATTCGAACCAGTTGCCGGATTGGCGGAAGATTTGAAGAAGGAATCAGGCAAGTTGTTGACGTTGACGGGGGGATGGTCGTTATCGTTGAGTTCCGGAGAACAGACGTCTTCGGTTTCTTCTTTCGCTGCTGACGACGCCGTTTGTTACTGTTGTTGTTCTCAGCAGCGGCGGTATTATTGCTGTTGCTGTTGCTGTTGCTGCTGCTGTTGCTGCTGCTGTTGCTGTTGCTGTTGCTGTTGCTGTTGCTGTTGCTGTTGCTGTTGCTGTTAGGATTAAGTAAATTTCCCATCAAATCTCTGAGAGGATTTGCACTAACGACAACCTTGGGTCTCTTCTCTTTCCGTTTCTCCCCCTCAGATCCGACAGCAGGTGGTGGAAGGAAAAAGGGGTCGTCTGATGGGAGGAGAGAGCGACAATTATGAACGCCGTCTTTAAATTTTCCAAGCTTATTGTTGATACTGTCCTGACGGTCGCGGTCACTCTCATCCCAAAACAGCCCTTCTTCGGACCTCAAGGCGAAAACAGAGTCAAAATACTTGGTCCGTGGATTTCGTCTCTCAATTCCTTTCCCACCCCCCCTCTCGCTCTCATATGGGTCCACCCAATCGTCAACAACGTCACTTATTCTTAAAACAGCTCTTTCTGTATCGTCGTCATAAATTGCGGCGGCTCTGAACGCAACTCCACCTTTATTAGTTAGGAGGTGCTTGTGCTGGGAATAGGAAAATACTTCAAAGCTAACTTCAGACCCGTACTTCCTAATCAGCTTACCCCGCAGAACGGACTCTTTTTCGCTCCACGTCTTGCCTTTCAATGACCCTCCAGTGAACGAGGAATGAACGTCGGAATATTTCTTAAAAATCTCCTCCTCTCTCTCCTTCCACCCTTCCCCACTTGTCTCCCCAGGAGAAACCAAATCATAAAATATTCTGAGACGCTGGCGGAAAGTCCTGGTCGCCAGAACCGCAACAGGATCGAGGACAACAGCTCCCGCAGTGTTGCTGCTGCGACCTGATGGTAGCATAGGAGAGGAATCGATGGATGAGGAGGTGAAGGAAGTTGTGCTAATCGTCATGTCATCGTTCCTTTTTTGTTCGCCAGACATATCGGGCGGAGCGCTCGTGTCGTGCTGTCCTGTAATAATTATTCTCAGATGCGAAGAGGGAGCGTTGCGAAAGCACGACTGGTGACTTCAACAAAGCAGGATGGCAGGATAAACGAAGCAGAGAAATCTGAAGTTTGCAAACTTTGTTTAAGGGTTTATCAGTTGATTTGTTTGAATTTTTTTGGTCAAATCCAATAGACCTCAATTTCATAGGTCACAAAAGGTATATATGGTGGTTGGTGGTTCATCGGTCAAAGCGGTTATTGGTTGCAGGAGAACTTTTCCTTCAGAGTCCTACTTACGGCCCAAACATCCACACCCAGCAAGTTGAGTTTTTTTTTAAGATCGGAGCCTCTCGCATCGAAATCCTTATTGCATAAACTCCAGACTATTGAATGGTTTAAATCGCCATGGAACTTTTTATTCTCAAAACGTTGTTGTTCATGTTGTTGACGACGATGGAAACCCTTTCGTTCCACCTCAAGAATCCGGTTGCTCCGCTGTCAGTCCAACCCCGTGCGACATTTCCAGGTAGTTTTTCCGGGGGGAATGTATTATCGAAGCCAACGGTTGCAGATACCAGACTTTTCAATTGGTTTCAAGATCTCACAGCTCCAGCCTCTCCTCTAGGCCAAGGTATCACTGTGGCTAAAGTGCTTGTGACAGTAAGTGGCGGTCCATCTGTTCTTAAGACGGTATCTCGCCTCTCATCTTCCCCCACTCAATCCCCGAGTCAGCTGTCCTCTTTCCTGTCACGCGTGTGCGGTGAACTTCTCAAAAGAGAGGATAACTGGGAGGGAGGGTGTATCGAGGCAAAATATTTTGGGGGTGGCGAGGGAGGTGGGAGGGAAGCGGAGCGAGCCTTTAATAGATGGTCGAGCCAGATGGGCACCAAGTTTGATCTGGTCGAAAATGCTGGAGCCACTGGCAAGCCTCCCATCACTGGCAGCTCGCAGGCTGCTATCATTGGGATTGTACTGGAGCTTCAGGGTCAGGAAACGGTGGAAAAGGGCGTCTCCGGTACATCTATCACTTCCTTGCGCGAAGCACTTCTGGGGATATCGGCGGACTGCCGTGTCGAGGGAGGAAGGTGTCTCAATGCAGCTGAGGTCTTTTGGTGTGGGGAGGAGGGGGGTGGGGGATTTGATGGGGAGGAAATTTGGAGGAGCTTCCCTGAGGTCATTCGGCTGTGAATTTCGCGAAAGGGGAAAGTGTTGGGTGGGCGTGCAAGAGATAGTGGGAAATAAGAAGAAGCGTAGAGGAATGGAGTTTTAGCGCAGAAAACAGTATGTTGTATCTTTTTTCTTTTCTCCTACGCTCACACTAAACGATGCTGCTGCTATTCTTCATCCCTTTCGTGAGATGCATCAATTCCACGCCGCCATGGATACTATTGCCCGCACTATCGAAGCTGTCCACACTTTCCTTTCTATTGTTCTTGATGACTCTCCCCATTAGTCCCCTCCTTTCAAACATGCCGTCATCTTCTACGGTGGGTTTCTTGTACAACCTCAAGCTCAAACTGCTAAGCACGACGCTGACACTGCTGAACGCCATGGCCAGTCCAGCGAACGCTGGCGGTAGTCTCCAGCTTGTCCACGGGTAAAGCACTCCCGCTGCAATGGGCAACGCAAGTAAATTATACACCAAAGCCCACGCAAAATTTCTCTTGATGGTTCGGAAAACGGCCTGAGATAAGTCGAGGGCTGTTACGACGTCGAGGAGTTCCGACCTCACCAGCACAATGTCCGCGGCCTCCACCGCTATTTGCGTCCCTGCCCCGAGTGCGATGCCGACGTCCGCGCGTGCCAAGGCGACGCTGTCGTTGATTCCGTCTCCGACCATGGCGACACTTTGCTTCTTTTTATTGCGACGAATGTTTGATTTCGAGAGACGGGTGACAAGGTCTGCCTTGCCCTCGGGGAGGACCTCGGCACAGATACGATCCGGGTGGATTCCGACTTGATGGGCGACTGCGCGTGCAGTTGCTTCGTTGTCACCTGTGCACATCCAAACCTCAGCGCCGAGAGTATTTTCCAAAGCAAGAATCGTCTTGCGGGCAGTCGCTTTCACCGAATCCTCAATAGTAAGGAACCCGACGATGCGGTACCCGAGGGAGACGAACACGACGATATGGCCCAGCTTTTGGAACTTCTTGATGGATTTGTCGTGGCGCTTTAAGATTTTTTTGTTCTCGTCCTCGACATCCCTCTTGTTGGCGACACTAGGCCCGACATCGGTTACAAATTCTCTCCTCCCGACCCTGACAATCATTCCATCCCCCTCCCACCTAATCGATTTCTTTCCGGTCGCCAGCTCCGGCTGATGATGGTCATCATCGTCGCTGTGGTCTTCGCTGAGATCATTATAGTGCATTCCCCCAGTGCAACTTACCCTGACTTCTACGCCCCTTCCTGTAAACGACTCAAAATCTGTCACTTCAACCTCCGCACCCATGGTGCTGACAATTTTGCCACGTTTTCCGACTTGTCCTGCCCAAATATTCCGAGCTGCATTCACAATGCTCTTTCCCAGTGGATGTTCTGACCCTGCCTCCGCCAGGGCAGCCAGCCAAAGCGTCAGGCTGTGCCCATCTTTCTCGTCCGAGTTGTTATTGCCCGAAACGACATTCAGGTCATTGAAAAACTTCCTTCCCTCCCTGACGACCTTGGGCGCCGTCTCGACCCTGCCATCTTTCAACTCAATGAATTCTGCTACATGAGTGAGCACTGCCTTCCCTGTAGTTATGGTTCCAGTTTTGTCGAAGACAATGGTACCGATAGACTCAGCAGATTCCAGGACACCACCTCCTTTCACAAGCAGGCCATTCTGTGCACCTACACCAGTTCCAACCATGACGGCAGTAGGAGTCGCGAGACCAAGAGCGCAGGGGCACGCCACGACAATCACTGATATTGCAGAGAGAAACGCATTCAGAAACCTCCCCGAGTCAGCTGAGCCCGAGGCCGGGGAAGCGTCCGAACTACCCAGCAGCATCCAGAAGACAAAGGTCAAGAAGGAGAGAGACATGACAAACGGGGCGAATTTCGATGCAACGCTGTCGGCGAAAGCCTGTATCGGTGCCTTTGATGTCTGCGCCTCCTCGACAAGCTTAACAATTCTTGCGAGCATAGTGTCCTCTCCGGTAGCCGTAACTTTCACAGAGAACACCCCAGTCTGATTCACTGTTCCCCCCGTAACGGTGGACCCAGGACCTTTGCGAAGTGGAAATGGTTCGCCTGATAACACCGCTTCATCCACAAATATGTCCCGGTTGGAAGACCCGGCAGAAACAAACACCACGCCGTCAGCGGGGATCCTATCTCCCGGGCGTACGAGCAGATAGTCGCCCGTTCGTACTCGCTCGATTTCAACATCTTCGGTCGACCTCCCCGCGAGGTTTCTAATTGTATAATTGCGGTTGCTAGGGGTGCCAGTGGAGTCTTCTGCTAAGGAATTGTCGCCACATTTTGAGTAGTCGTCGTCTTTTTCGTCGGCGGCGGCGGCGGCGATATCATCGACGTCAGTTATTCTGGTAGCAGACCTCTCCTGGAGCATCATCAGCTCCCCCAGCGCAGACGCCGTCTTGCCCCTGCTGTAGCTCTCGAGATATTTTCCAAATGTGACGAAAGTTAGCAGCATGGCGCTTGTCTCGAAGGTAGCCGTGGTCTTGTAGGACAACTGAAAGATGCAGAGCAAGAAAATCACCATGGAGTAGAGGTAGGCCGCGGTGGTCCCCATGGAAACCAACGCGTCCATTCCAATTACACCGTGTCGCAGGGAGTTAATAGCTTGACGAGTGAATTTTCCGCCGACAAAATACTGCACCGGGGTGGCGAGGAGAAACATGCTCCACATGGCAAACCCGGCCTTGGTCTTTTGTGGATTTGCTATGTCCACGTCCATCATGGACGAATGGGACTCAGACGTCATGTTGCCGTACATCGAGGCATAGTGTATCGCCACGAGGGGGACCGTAAAGATCAAGGAAGTTAGAAACATCTTCTTCCACTCGGCGAGCTCGGCCTCGCGAGCGGCTCGGAGTTGACGTCCATTTTCGAGGAGAGACATGGAGCCATCTGAGGATGCGTTCTGGTGTTTGACTCGAATTGTTTTGCAGTTGTATCCAAGGTCCTTGACTGTATCTACACAAATGCCAACGACGTCAGATTTATCGTTGCCATAATTCTCATCACCTACGTTGTTGCCTAAAGCACCAAAAGTAACTTCAGCTCTATTTGTTGCCAGACTCACAGCAACCTCTTCGACCTTCATTCCAACCCCCTCTCCGAATTGCAGACCGGAAAGGGCTTTCTCCACCTTTCCGACGCAAACTGCGCAAGACATCCCCGCGATTGCGAGCACACATGATTGCGGCGGCCCGGCTTCGGCTCCGCTTGCGTTCGAGTTAGCCTTTTCACCCAAAGAGGACTTCGTTTTGGTTAAAGAGGGGGAAAGGAGACCTTCCGAAGATCCCGCAGAGCTCACGGAGGAGTCATCGCTGAAGTCACTTGGAATGAATGAAGGGAGTGAGCTCGAGGAAGGAGGCGCGTCCAGTCCTAGGAGACTAATCACAATGCTACCATCAGGGCTTGAAGGGGGGAAAGGAGAATTAGGAGGGGAGAGACTTTGGAGGTGAGCTTGTACTTTGTCTACGGCCGAGGGGTCTGTTATTATCTTCGGAGAAATCGGTTCTCCCGCCGCCGCATCGTCGTCGTCAACCACGTCGAAACCTACGTCCTCTACCCCTTCAGCACCCGTGTCAAAATATGTCTTTATTGTAGCCTCCAAGGCAGTTGATGAGTCCGCCCCAGGGGTCAAACCCTCAACGAACAGCAAAATATACGCGCATTTCTCCGCAAAGCACCCATATCCGTCCACGAAGCGGACCACACTGCCAGTTGTTGTGTTTGAGGTGGTGGTTGTGGTTGTCGGCGGTGGTGGCATCTCTTCCAAAATTGTTGAGATGAGCGCTGAGGTTACCGTACTACCACAATTTGCCTGGCACATCATTCCCGTAACAGGAATTGTCAAAAGAATGAGATGGGGTGATTGGGGGAAGGAGGAGGGCGGGGGGTCTGGGCTGGCCTCCATCATGGAGAAATGCTGCAAGGGATTTTTTGCTGACCTTTTCTGAACCTACCGTGATTTTTGTTGAACGAATTCAGATCAATCTTAGGGAGGATTTTATTTTATCGTGGTGGTCGAGCCAGTTTTGTTAAATCTTTAAGGGAGAAGAGTAATTTGGTCATTTGTAAAAAAAATTGGAAGAAAGTCGTCTGACAAACGTCAGCTCCTTCGCTTTCTTTTCTTTCTCTATTTCCTGAGCATCTTGCCACTGAAGGTAGATGCCATTTAAGTTGTC
>ERZ651776.2793-NODE-2793-length-18349-cov-5.548052_pt1 | contig 18349 bp, 29 predicted proteins | sample MGYA00514761_ERZ651776 | MGnify/ENA metagenome assembly ERZ651776 | reverse complement strand
AACTTCAGACCATTGAATATCAGGACTATCTTGACATATGAACAATGCAGACCTCTTTTGTGAATCATAATACTTGGACATCATATCCATAAAGGCCATCTGCGATGGGTTCCATATATCGATATAGAGTTGTTCCTTTTTAATCTCTGGTTCGATAAAAGGACATACTGGCATATTGGAAAAGTTTTCATTAGGTTGGATTAACCAATGTAGATACTGATATGCTTTGTCTAACATAACTTCTTTACTTTCATACTTCATAATAATATATAGTGAGCATAATGGTGAAAACGCTAATTATCTTTTATTACCTTTCGTGATACGAATACAAGTGTTATTAATCCTATAGGGTGTAAATTTTATCATAGCATGTAAGCGAGTCCGATTTGACATAACTGCGTTGCTGGCATGCCTATTAACGAACAAGCACCCGGCCTGGCCCTTTAAAAAATAATTCTTGCGTGTGTGTATTGAGTATATAGAGTGTTGCTATATTGCGTGTAAGCATACCGAAAATATTGCTATTTCATTTACCGGCGCCTGACATAATGTCATACTTGTGGGAATTGATGCGATATAATTCATCAGAGTTGATGCGTGGGGGGTGCGAACCAGTTCATTAGAGCTCCAATCCAAGCGAAAATAGCCCGCCGCTCTGGTTTGGCGGCGCACATCTATACTAATTTACGAATAATTTTTATCAATGTCAAGTCTTTTTTGCTCTTTTTATAACATTTTTTGGAATTCTTCAAAAGGAATGTATGACAAATCGTCATCTTTTGGAATGGCCAGTATAGGTTCGCCAGGCGTGGCTTCATCAAGTGCTTGTCCAATAGGGGTTTCACGATGTCTATACCAACCGTTCTTCAACGGTGCCAGTTCATACACGCAATTAAAGCATAATGCTCTCAGATTATCCAAATTGGTGTTCATTGGGTTTCTATCCAAGAAATCTAATATCAAGGGTGGTTGCCTATTCGCTGTATCAATGTGTGAGAAGTCTGCACTACAATTACCACATTTACACGCAATATATCCCTCTCTAATACCTTTACTGAGTAGAGTATCCTCACGATATGGATTAGGATTTTTTCCCTCGAGAATAGCTTTCAAGTCGTGCTTCAATGCACTTCCGACATTACCTGTTTTTCTTATTCCTTTAGAGGATTTAATCGGTTTCCATAGTCCGTGCAGCTTCGCATATTTCTTGAAAGTATTTTTTGAAACTCCCATATACAATCCTGCTTGACCCATTGATTGCGTGGATTTAATCGCTAATTCGATGTTGTGTTTGCTTAAAGTCATACCCTTTGACGGGCGCCCTGCTTTTGCCATTTTGATACTCCTATGTGTGTCATTTTGTCATATTGCGTGGAGTGTTGAATGCACACACGCAAGTATTATATATTTGATATTGTTGATTAATAATGATACACTTTATCTGTATCAATAAATATAGATTAATTGAAAAAGTGTTGATTTGTGGGGTGTGGTGGGTTAAATTCCCTAAGTTTCCCTATTCTGATAGATTAGTTGATTCTTTTACCATTCTTGAACCATATAACCTTTTTTGATGATTTTTTAGTCTTTTTAGGTGTTTTTCGTGGAGATTCAAGCCAGTATAGTAGACTTAAACCAAGTAAAAATAGTCCTATTAATATGTATAATATTTCTTCCACCTTGTTAAATAAATATACTCTATGGCACAAAAAACCCACCGATTAGGTGGTATTTATTGGTGCTAATCAATGCGGATTCACCATTCAGAGTTCCCTATTACCCTACTTCAGATAGTTAGCTATTCAGTATCAGAGCTAAGTCATTTACTTTGTAAATCATAACTTGAAGTGCTTGGAAGTCCTGAGTAATGACATATTGATGATTCCATATAATCTCTACTCTCTATTATGAAGTCTTCAGGAATGGGGATTGCGAAGCATTGGATTGAATCTTTCATAACTCTTGTTGCTCCACCATACCTATACAATCTATAAGGTCTTGTATCGTTTCCATAACCATTGGTGATTCTAACATACTTATATGGTTTATTTAGAATTCGTTTATCCCAATAGTCTGTTCTCTCTCTATACTCTATGACTTTATCACCCGATACTATCCTATCCCATACCTCTTTAACTACTATCAAGTATAGTGTATCGTTCTTTGCTATAATGTCTTTTACCTTACCCAAAATATCTCTCTTTCATTTATTAGCACAAAAAAAGGTAGATTTCAACGCTCTGGAATTAACTTCCTCGTGCCACTACCTACCTACAATTATATATATGTAAAATCCAAATTTTATTACAATGTTTTTTAATTATTTGTCATCAACAACACTACAACCACGAACATCAATGCCAAAACGATAGTTTGGCCTACAATGATTGAGTTCAATTCTTGATTGGACATTTTCATTACTTCTTCTTTTTGCCTTGTATCAACCAGATTAACGTATCCCATATCATAATAAATTGCCTTGTTCATCTTGCCCGACGCTATCATCATCATCGAATTCATCGACTTCATCATCCCAATTCGGAATCACATCATCATCTAAGGTTTTAAATGCCCATCCACCAATGATTACCACGCACAATGATATCCATATCACGAACAATATAATACCGGCCATATTCATTTCCACCTCGATTGCGGTGAAAACCATATCACCACTGCTACGATTCCAATCACTATTATCTCGACCATTGATTACCTTGTTTATTTTGTTCTTGCTTTTTCTTCCACTTCTTGTGTTGCAATGCCGTTCTACCTTCGATTTTCCATTTTTCGTTCAATCGTTGTTTTCGTTGTTTACGAGTTTTTGCTTGACTATTTGGCATTTTTAAATTTCTTTGATTGAATTACTCGTTTGAATTTTCTCTCACGAATAACACTTCTCATTGTGATTTTGTTCATTTTGCTATCACAATATCTATGTATTATCATCTTGGTTCTCTTCCTTTACTTCATATCTAATCTTAAATCTATCCGAATCTTTCATTTGAGTTCCACCCATACCCGTAACCGAAGTCTTTCCGTTAAAATTATTAATTTGATTTCTTATTCTATTCAATAGTGAGTCATCACCATATTTCTTTTTATATTCTTTTGATTTCATTGCTTTCTCTTGTTGACCAGTCATTTCGGTGGTCTCATTACATTATCATACCATACCCACATTGCTAACATAGTCATTGTTGCCAATATGAATAATGGTAAATCAATCATACCCCTACTACCTCGTCATCTATGTAACTATATTCTACTCCACTATCTTGCAATTCCGACGATTGTGTTTGTGTATTTTTCGGGTGAATCTTTGATTCAACCGATGTCCCACGCGTATTTGCGTCGTCTTTGCGTTCCGTTAACTTTGTGTATATACCGACCACGACCACGACTGGAAATATTCCCAACCATACTACGGCGAATAATATGTACTCCGCTACTTTGCGGGCTAACTTTCGATTAAAATAGGTGTTATGTGTCATTCTATATATAAGTATATATTACTTTGATAAAAATGTAAAATTTCTTTAACTTTGTTGGTTAGAATGGTAACGATGTGCCGGTCTTGAAAGAATCTCTCATCTTTGCGATTTCATCGTTGCGTCTTCGTTCTAAATGTTGAACATACAATTGTATATACACTATTGATTGTTTTCTCATATTGGAATCCAACATAAAATGTTCTGATTGGAATGCTCCTACCATTTTCTTCATAAAATTGATAAGTCCAAAGTCAATGTCTGGAATGTATGGTATATCGTATTCACTCACCCATATGTAGTCATCGAATTGACTTGAATTTAATAAGAATGTAAGAATATCATCTTTGTTTTCTGGATTTGATAAATACTCCAAGAAAGATTCATCTTCCAACATAATAGTTAATTGTTTAATTCTTTTACTGAATTGCCTTTTGTTCTCTTCTGTTGCGGCATAGTAGGTAGCGAATCTATTTAACCAACTTTGTTTCCTAGTAGGCATTACTCAAATGTCTCCAATATCATTGTTAATGCACCAATCCCTGCCAATATCGTTACACCGACTGGAAATAAAAAATCTACTATAAAATCCATAAGTTCTCCTTTAGTTTATAAATAGGTGGATTACTACTACCACAACTACCACTATAATCATCTCGTTCATCTTAACCTCTTTGTTGCTTTACGAAAGTCGCATCATTTACCGAATATGGTCTTTCCGAATATCTAAAATTCTTGTTTATTGCTTTTGGTATCTGAGAACATATCTCATTGGCGAACCAATTGGCATCTTTGGATTCATTGATTAGAGCGTTATCACCACAACCTTGGTCTGGCACATATATCTCTAAACACACATCTACAAAATATCTTTGGTCTTTAGCCATTAGTTGACTCCCCAAGTAATGAAAAGTTTTTACCTTGTTCTAATCCTTGTTTTAATTCTGTTACTTGATTTTGTAATTCATTCAAAGTACATTGAGCACTATTGACATAAGTCTTACCTTCGTTATTTGCTTGATAATCTGGCAAGGTATTATATCCGTCGTTAATCTCTTGTTCTAATGTTGTTATCAATTGTTCTATTCTATCTACCATAATTCTCCTTTATCTCATTATACTACAATATACGAAAAAAACTTGACGATGTCAAGCTTTTTCTTTAAAATCTTTTGGTATCATCATCACCCCTTGACACCCAACTGGCAAAGAACCCCAAGTAATATTTCTAAAACAAGTATCTGATTCAATGTCTATCCAACCGGCATATCGGAACAAACCACACTAAGTTTCCAAAGTGATTCTGTTTGTTTTGTTTACCTTCACTAACCTGCTCTATGGTTGATATCATGCCCTTCTGGACTCCATAAAGTTTTCGTGATGAACACTACCAATTTTCAAATACATATCAATATATGAAATTCGTGTGTTAATGTCAAGCTTTTTCTTTATTTATTTTGTGAACATATCCCATAGGTGTTTGCCCAATAAACCAATGAAGCCTGTTCCTATGACTGTTCTCCACTTAGATGTGGATTCTCTGAATTGTGTATTTTGTTTTGTCTCTGTCCATAATCCCGTATCAGGATTGAATAGATTTTCTTTGATAAACTTGATATCCGTGTGAATATCACCAAGTTTTGTATTAAATTCTGTATGCAACTCTTTAACTCGTTTGTCTTGTTCGTCCAAACGATAGTCTATTAGTTGTAAATCGTGTTTGTCTTGATTATTCATACACTAATAAATATCACTAATTAGAAAATCTATCTATCTTTTGACTGGTTTTTTCTTCCAATTTCTTCTTTTTCTTGGGGCTGGCTTACCTCTTTTGGTCAGTCTGAATATTTCTTTCTTGAGTAACTCTCTTTGTAGTCTTAGGTCTACTATTGTTGCTTTCAAATCGGCTACTACTCCCACTTGAAATAGTGATAGTCCAACTATTGAACCCAAACTACCTAATACTACCCCTAAATATATCCATCCTAATATCTGTAATGCTTCCATCTTTAACTCCTTATTATAATTGTTCCTGGATTTGAATTCCAAGAATTGTCTATCGTGAACTCATATTTTTCACATACTTGTTTCACAATCTGTTTCATCTTATCACTATTGCCTGTTATTACTCTTATAGGTAGATTACCCACATTGTAATGTAGTATCAATAGGTTTGCTAATTTTTCTTTTACTTCTTCGTGCTTAAAACCGTGTAGGTCTATTTCTGTCATCTTGTTTTACTACCTCATACAACTTGTTGAAGTCATCTCTGTCTGGTATTTGTTTTTTCAAATAGAAATATGTCCATGCGAGATTCTTCTCTGTTTGCTCTGTTGTATCTACTGCTTCTTGTGTTCTTTTATTTACTAATTTGTATCCCATTATTATTCCAATATGATGTTGATGGATTGCTCCTTTGTTTCATTAAAAAAATCTATATACCAAGATGTTACTTGTAGTGTATCTCCTACCATTGTTTTGACTGGCGCAATCATCGTATTGACCTCACACTCTGTTCCAAAACTAAACACTTGACATTTAGGATAACTTACTGGATTTATTGTTGGAACTTCTCGTCCATCAAAACCCGTTACATATAATGTATCATAATTTACATACACCATATCATCTGTTAGTCCTCTCTTATAAATATAACCCAATGTATCTCCAAGCACCCAATAATGAGAACTTTCCCAATATATTCTCAAGTCATCAACGTAATTGGATTCTGAAGTGACTTTACCCATTATTCTTTGTGTGGTCTGCCATCTATCCATATCTAATTCCATATGGTAGTATCCATTGTCATCTTGTAGCAAATCCATTTGATACTCAAAGGATATAGTTGGTAGTTCTTTGTATGACTCATCTTCACAACCAACTAAAAATAGTGCAATTAATATTAACCTTAACATACAATTAACTCCTTTTCGTATGTTTCTAATGATGAAATAAACACTTTGAAGATATCTATCTCAAACTCCCCTATTTCCCCACTATCTTGTATTATTTGTGGTAGTGCCATCAATAATTCTAAACGCTGTAAGTTTAGTTCAAGTGGATTAAATGTAACCAACACACCATTTTCTATATCAGGTTTACACAATTTATCTTGTAAATCAAATTTTGTTTTTGGTTGCTCATCTTTGATATACTCTACAATGAGTTCATTATCATCAACATACAAATTACTACACCAAGGTTCCAACTCTTTCAATGTGTGAAAGTCACATACTTTAGTTAATTTGAATCCTATATTATATTTTGGTTGAACAAATGGTTTTAATAATTCATCGTGTAAACAAAATGAACCCCATTTTCTAACGAACTCTCTTGATGATTTGATATTCTGTGTCAACCACTCATCCGTCTCTCTACCCACCATTGTAACTTCACCCATTGGATTTCTTTGTGCTCCGTCTGCAAATCTTGACCCTCTACAAGTCATATGGTATACACAACCTCTTCTTGTTTGAACCACTTCATATCCTGCTAATATGAATCTATTAAAGATATCTGAATCTTCCTTTGATTGTGGTGCGAACATATCATCGTGTCCATTGATTGATTGAAAGTCTTTCTTGTATATTGCCCAAGGTGCAAATATTCCCTCTGTGGTTTCTTGTTGTGGTTTGTAGTCCTCACTATACCATTTCAGTAATTCTTGTTCTTTAAATTCTTCTGGCTCTATACCGAAGTCCATCAATACTTTCTCTGGCCCCTCTGGATGTAGTGGTGGTTCTATTCTTGTAGCCGATACTACCACACCTGGTTTGATGTGTTTCAATACTTCTGTATCCATATTAGGTAAAATATACATATCGGCGTGCGCTATCATAATAATGTCATTTGTGGCATAATCATTAACAAGTGTATCATATAGTATTGTGTGTCCTAATCTTTCTGGTCCTACATTTCTATGTATCTTGACATTTTGGTCTTTCTTGACTAATTCTTGTAACCACTCCCAAGTTCCATCTGTTGAGGCGTCGTCGGCATAACATATTTCGTGTCTATAACCGATATTCTTCCTTAAACTTTCATAGCTCCACTTCAAATACTTCAAGTTGGTTCGTGAAGGGATAATGAATGATATTGTTTTATCCATTATTAAATTCCTTATTTACTTTCTTAAAATCTTCTAACCACGCCTCTTCGGTGTAGTATTTATCAAATAATTCTTTTGTTTGTTCTGAACACTCTTGGTAAAAGTCATCATCATTATACAATCTCTTCAGTATTGTGGATGCCCCTTTGATATCTCCGACTTCTACCGTTGTTTGTGGATGTAGTAAATCTTGTGTATCTAATGAACGATATCCCAAACACGGTGTTGAATGATATGATAAATTCATCGAAAAGGTGCCAGCTGCATGGGTTCTCATCATATGAACACCAACTTTATATTTGGAACACTCATCTATCCATTGTCTCCAACTCATATATGGTAGATAGGTTATGTCATCAATTAAATCTTCTTGTGGTTGTTTTCTACCCATAGATACATTGGTTATTTTATCTTCAACTGCTTGTGCAATCAGATAACTATCCAATCCACTATACCAACTCGTGAAATTACCACCCAATATAATGCCTGACTTATCTTTTGAATATCCTTTTGCTGGTAATCCCTCAGGTAACATTAATGTTCTCATTACTCTGACATCTTGACAACCTAATCCTTCATAATAACCGACATCAGATTCATTATGACACCAAACCCAATCAGCTGTTCTCAATGTCTGAACAAATTGAAATTGTTGTTCAACCGTGTAATCTTGAAAATACCAATGTGGGCCTTCTTGCATTATAGCAATCTTGTCACAATGTTTCTTTAATTCTTTTACATTGATATCAGGTCTTGTCTTTGGAATGGTAATTACACCCAAATCATAGTAGTCTGTTGGTGTGTTATCATATGGACACCAATCGGCGTTCATCATTATTGACCAAGCAATATCATTTCTTGCATTTGGAAAGTCTCTTTGAACTTTACCTACTATACCACTTTCTGAAAAGAATACTACTTTCATTTTATCTCTGAAATTGTTTTGAATTGTAACTCATATTGTGATAATAAATAGTCCAAAACTTTCTGAAAATGTAGGTAATTTTTCTCATCCCATACATTATCATTCCAATCCCCTTGGATGTGTGATTGAAACATAAATGTATCTCCATACAAATTTATGTCTTCTGTTTCGTGGATTCCATCTGCTCCTACAAAATATTGAGTTGGAAATACAATATCTTTATTTATTTGTTCGTGTCCTGCAACCCAATCAAAATAACTTGATACTGCGGTTGCGGCTTCTTGCGTTATTCCCCAACCCGGCGTTCTAAATCCTTTTGGTGTGTGTCCACACTCTTTCCATAATGTCATTGAGTCTTGTATTCTTTCTGTTGCTTCGGTATAATCCAATTCTAAGAACTCTTGGTCTCCCATTTGGTCAAACGAATACTTCTGAACATCGTGGTAATGTCCGTGATTTGCTAACTCAACCCAATCAAATTGTTTCCAATACGATACCCAGTCTTTTGTCAGCTTATATTGGTGATGATAATAACTTGGGCAGAATAGGGTGAATTTGACCCCATATTGCGCATTTAACGAACTTAAATATTCTACTTGTGTATCACCCTCACACCCCCAACCTTGTTCAGGATGCAAGTCATCAATTGCTACTACTACATTTTTCATTTACCAACCTTCCTCGAATGGATGCTCTTTTGTTGATGGTTTACTATCTTTACTATTGACATAAATCCATTTAACATCAGGTAATATCTCATCCCTAATCTGTTTTCTTTGAGTGGCATATGGACATATAGATGCGATTACCACATTTTTTCCTTGTATCCAAAATAGTCTTGCTATTTTTGCTAACCTCTCATTTTGTAATCTTCTATCTTGTTCACTAAATCCTAACTCCGGCCATACTTCTCTGAAATCATCAGCGTCCAATATTACTTTGTTTGGAACGTCAAACTTTAAAGCGATATTTGTTTTACCACTTCCACTATTTCCGTGAAACCACCATACTTGACCTGGTCTGTCATCTGGAATGACTCTGTGTATTGCTCCCATTTTTTTATTTACTTTCTTCTTTGTATTGTTTCTTTGCAAAAGGTTCTTGACTTCGATATAACTTATTTAGATTACCTTTTGATACATTATTAAATTCTTTATACCAATTCTTTGTTGACCTTTTAAAGTGTGTGTTCTTCGTTTGGTCCTCATCTTTTACATAATGTCTTTTGTTTGGATGATTTCTATTGTGAACTTTCAATACATTTCGTATTACATATTGTCTGTAATTTTCACCCATATGTAATCTACAACTCTCTAAAAATGAACTATCGTCTCCGTTCATATAGACTGCTGGTGGAATATTTGCACCTGTTCTCAATAAGTCTGATGATATTACTAATCCACTCCCATCGAATTTAGGATATCCTATCATTTCTACATCTAAATCTGTTGTCTTGGCATTTACCTCATCCATTTCTTTTTGACTCATTGTGTATCTGATACTCCAAGGTGATGACTCTGCTAATTTTGTATCTTCTGGTGTGTCCATTGAATAATATGGTTTATTGGTAAATTCTGGGTGTTCCAATACTTTCCAACTCTCGTCCCACATCTTTCTAATACCAAATGTAGCGATGAATCTGTTGATATTGTTAGACTTAGAGTGTTCCATTAGTTGTTCCAATACTCCAAACATTTGTCTTGGCATTAAACAATCTGATTCACCCCATATTACATAATCACACTCGTTACATTGGTTATTCAATTCTCTACGATAGTCTGCCATTGTGTATGGTTTATCGTTCTGTTCGTAGAATTTATTTGTGATGTAGTGATATTTCATACCCAATGATTCTATTTTGTTTCGTATTTCATACATCTTAGTAGATGTTTCTACTTCTTCAAAATACTGAGACATATTCCACATCATCTCTACCTTGACATTGTCCTTGTTGTCTATGTCTTCCAATGCCAGATGAACTGATTCAAGATATTCCTCAACCATTTCTATTTCATAGAACATAACGTGGCATCCGATAATATATTTATTATTTAATTTCATTTTTTATAGTCTCCATTAAACCTGTGTAATCTTGTTTTCCTGTTTCATTTATCTTATGATGATAAGTCATAGTGTTTACTTTACCTATGACATCATATACTGGAACCACATTAGCTCCTGATAATTTTCTAAAATAACTATTCTCTCCGAAATAGTTTGGTCTTAATTCTTTTCCTTTGTGGACATACGATATCATAGTTCCACCAAAATAACTTGATAGAATTGAATTACCACCACATACTGATATGAAGTAATCACAATTTGCCATAACTTTTAGCTGTGTTTCATTGTAATTATCTTGAACTAAATCATCAAACAATGTTACATTGTTCATATACTTTGGTAAATCTCTATCAGATATTATCCCAATACCCTCAATATTTGCTTTTATATCATCAAATCCCTGATAGATAGAGTTCATCTCGTTTTGGTCTATTGCGAATTCACTCTCTCTATTAGTTGCCCGTTTGTAAATAACTTCATATCCACAACTCGTTAAATAACTGAACATATCATATAGACATTGGATATCAAAGAAACCATATGGTTCTTCCCCGTGTTCTAAATTAAATTTGTTTGAAATAAATACTGACTTTTTACCTGTGTCTAATCCATAATGTTCTTTATAAGGTGGTGGTGTCCACTCATCATAATTCAATACCGCTGGTTTTTCTAATGGATTAACTCCGTGTATCCAATTATTTGGTAGTTCATTTAATCCAGCTGCAGCATTATCTATGGTTCTGTAATCAAACTCTTCTCTTACATCATCACAAAAATAGTAAAATGGTTTCATACCCTTTGATGTGATAACCGTATCTAACTTACCTTGTGTGTGTAGGTGATAAGCATAGGGAACAACTAATGCTAACTCAATACCAAACTCTGGATTTGCTTTTACTATCATTGACTAACTTGTTTAATTACTTGGAAACCCTCAGCGTATTTACAATTTGCTTGTATTCCTCTGAACTTTGCCAATGTCGTTAAATTTTCCGATACATCAAATCCAGCTGCTTTGTATTTCTTGAATTGACTTTGATGACACTCAGCTGCTTTTATCTTTAAGTCAAATGACCTTGATATATCTGTATATGAATTTACTCTCATAGGATTATCTGTATGTCTTGGTATTGGTATTTGTTCATAACAATAAATATTTTTTACATATCTTGCAGCAGCCATTGTGGTTTTAAATGTAGAGATATGGTCTTGATTACTATCACCAGACCAATGAGTGTAGATAGTGTCTATGTTGTATTGTTTTATTATTGTTTCTAATCGAGATACACTATCAAAACTAAATGGAACGTGTAAATCTTTAAATGGTAGATAAAATATATTATCCACTCCGAGAACATCAGCGGCACATTGTGTTTCTGATTTCAATTCTGATTCTGAACGAATAACTTTCCCTTTAGTAGCGTCAACTGATTCCGTATCAGTCATACATACATAAATTACCTTGTCTCCAAACTCTTTATGATTAATTAATGTTCCACCACAACCAAATTCAATATCGTCTGGGTGTGCTCCGATTGCCATTATATTCATATAACCTCTCTTGATTTTTTTCCGTGATTAAATAATAAGTCCACTACTGATAAATATGGAATAAAATCTCCAAACAACTGATTATATTTTTTACACTCATAGTTTTGCCATTGTAGATTGATACCCAATCGTTTGAAGTCTTCCTCTTTGATATATTTTTTTGAACCTGGACCCGAACCTGTCAAATATTCTGTAGCATTCGTGTTATCTAATATACTGAATATCTTATCTTCACCCTTTTCCCAAGACTCTGATAGTTCTGAACTATAAGCTATCGTAGTTCTGATGTCTAATTTTGTCATAAAATACCTAATAAAATCAGTTGATAGTTCAGTTAGAGATTTATACTCACTCATAATAATATTTTCTATATCTTGATAGTAGTCATTGAAGTATGGTGTTTTTTGGTAATTACTTTTAATCAGATTACAATGGTCTTTCTGCCAAGTAGTTTCATAATTAATTAGAGTCCCATTAAACACAACCATATCAGATTTATTCTTGATTGGAACCGTCAACCACTTCGTGCCAGTATTGGTCTTGATTTGATTTCTATGTCCAAAGTGCTTCTTTCCTCGTGGAAACTGAACATCATCAAAAATAACAAACAAATCACTTCGTTTTATTTTATCAAAGAATCCTAACCAGGGCAAATAATTTGGTTGATGAATCGATACTATCATAGTTTTTCTATTGTCTCACAAATGTAGTGAACTTGTTCGTCTGTCATTTCTACATACATCGGTAAAGAGAATATTTTAGTGATAAACTCTTCTGAATTTTTATATCCTTTTGGACTTAGATAATCTTTATAGATTTCTTGTTCGTGACATAGTGGTGAATAAGCATTTGCTGTTGGTATTTGATATTCATCCAATAACCTTAACAATGTTTCTGTTCTATCTCTTCCGTCTGTAATCTTAACGATATATTGCCAGTAAGTCTGTTGAATAGTGTCATCTTTGAATGGTGTTTGTAACCACTCAACCTTTGATAATCTTTCATTATAGATATCTGCTATCTCATTTCTTCTATCAATGAAACTTTGTAGATATTTGTTCTGTGCTAATCCGAGAACTGCGTGGAACTCCGACATACGATAATTACTTGAAGGCATTGCACAAGTGTATCCATAATCCAATCCTTGATACTCACCATCATTTCTTGTAGTTCCGTGATTCCTCACCACCCTACATTTCTCTGCTAACTCATCATCATTAGTGGTAATCATACCACCCTCACCTGTTGTGATGATTTTACTTGGATAAAAACTAAATACACCAGCGTCTCCAAATGTTCCAGCGCATCGTCTTTCGTCTTTATATGGATTGTACACTTGAGCACCATAACTATGAGCATCATCTGTTAGTAAAAATAAGTCATTGTCTTTACAATACTTTTCAATCTCTTCCATTTCAGGTGTAATCAGACCTGACATATGAACCAACACTACTCCACCCATATCATCTGTCATATTTTCTTTGATGATATCTAATGATAAACATTGTGTGTCTGAATCAACATCTACAATCAATGGTGTATTACCTGTTCTAATAATACAATTCACACTTGCGGCAAATGTCTGTGTTGGAACTATAAATCTTTTACCTTTGATACCACTTGCTATCAATACGGTTTCCAATCCTGTTCCACAAGATGTTGTTGCGACTGCATTCTTTACATCGAACATTTGACAAGCATCATCTTCAAACTCTTTTACGTGTGCTCCTTGTATCAATCCACCCGTTTCAAGTATAGTTCCAAATTTTCTTAATATCCATTGATGTGTAACCTCTGGAATATATGGTTTTGCTCTATATAATGTGTCCATATTTCTCTGCTCCTTTTTTGTAATACCATTCTGCATAATTTTTTAATCTTTCATCGAATGATGGTTTGTTTAGTTTCCATTGTGCTGATGTGTATTCATTAAACTCAAAGTCGTTCTTTGGAAATAATGCAGTCTCATCATTTTGAACTAACATTACATCACCCTCATATGTGTCATCAAGAACATATTTAAATACTTTGTAAATTAAGTCAATAACCTCAATATTTGTTCCAACTACCTCTTGTTGTAATGAAACTGCAGGAAAGTTGAATATAATCTCTTCCAAACAATCTACAACATCTTGAACGAATACTATGTTGATTGTATTCTTTCCATCACCAGCTATTTCAATGTGTTCTTTATGAATAATCTTATTCATATAATGACCCAATCTTGGTCTATGATTACCTTTACCCACGATATAACTTGGTCTAACTATCTTAAAGTTTATATCTGAATCTTCTAATCTTGACTCAACTTTCTTCTTATCAACACCATAATCACCATAGTGTTCAATGTATCTGTCGTCTGCAGCTCCACTACTGACAAAAATATAGTTGGTTTCGTTTGGTATAAGGTGTTCAATCAAATCAAACTGACTTTCAAAGAACAAACACATATCAACAATACAATCGTATTTAGTAAAGTCTATCTTTGCTAAGTCCTCTGGTTTATTTCTATCACCTTGTATGATATCTATACCTTCAATGTCTCTTGTTCTAAGGTCTGATGATGTTCCACTTCTATTGAATACATCAACTTGAACTCCTTTATGTAATAGTCTTTCTGATAATGCTTTACCAACAAATCTATTACCACCAATTATTAAAACATTTTCCACTAAATTAACTCCTTGATTTCCTCAATTGAGAATTGTTCTGCTTCATTAGAATACAATCCATCTTCTGATATCTTCTCGTGTAGATTTTCACCCGTTTGTAATCCGATAGTTTTTACTTTCAACTCTTGACCTTCTGGCAAATACTTCTCTGCCATAGCGTCAAGTAGATTACCCATACTCATTGACTTCATACTTGGGAAATGAAAATGACTTGTTGTGGCATTTTCCATACAATCAAATATTAAATCAACTGCTTGGTTCAATGTCCAAAAGTATCTTGTGGCTTCAGGGTCTGTTACGATTATTTCTTCACCCTTTTGTAATCTATCTTTCCAAATACACAATACTGAACCTGTTGAATACAACACATTACCATAACGAACTATTCTGAATTTAGTTTGTGGATAATCTAATTCAAATTGTGTAAACATTCTTTCCATTAGATACTTGGTTGCACCATATGTTCCACTAACTTGAGCTGCTTTATCTGTTGAGATACCAACTACAAACTCCACGTCATTTTTGACTGCTTCCTCTAAAACATTCATACTACCAATTACATTTGATTTGATACACTCTCTACCTTGTGTTTCTGCCAACCCAACATGCTTGAATGCTGCTAAGTGAAACACACCTGTAATGTCTTGCATTAATCTTGGTAATGTAAAATCATCACAAATATCACCTGTGTGGATTTCTATTCTTCCATTTCTATCTTTATATTTAGATTTTAATTCTATTAATTTACCTTCATTTCGTGATACCGTAACTACATCACCACCTTGGTCAAGAATTCTGTCTATCAATTCACCACCCAAGAAACCTGCTCCGCCTGTTATCAAGTATTTTTTTCCTTGTTTTATTTTAATCACCTTGTAATCTCCTTATTAGTTCGTTTGCTGCGTCAACACAAGTATCTATTTTACCTGAAAATAAACTATAAACATTTCCACCCTCGTGATTAACTAAGGTAGGTCTCGCGTCATCGTGCTCTCTATTTTTTTGTACGGTTCTAATGGTGTACATTGAACCTATGTGTTTTAGTTTGTCAAAGTCTTTGAAAAATCTTTTACCTGTTTTTATAAACTTATCTATGTTGGTGTGCTTTGGTTTTTCTATTACACCTTTGTTTAGATATTGTTTTAATTCATCACTCACGATTGGTTCTTCACCAATGTTTGTTTCGTGGATTGCGTGAACTACATTACCCAACACGTGATTTCTCTGTCCGTATGGGTCTAAGCACATAAATGGGCCATCCATAATCACAATACTCTTACCTTGATATTCTTGTGGTAATCTAACGACTGGCTTTTCACACACTTCAAACTGATACTCTTTTTTATCTTCAAGTAAATCATTAAGTTTTGCATAAGTTGCCACTACAACTACATCATAACCCTTGAAATCATCTTTAGTGGTAGTTCTATTTCTTTGAACATCTACACAACTACTCCATAATTTATTTCTAACCAATTCATACAATTTATAATTATCAAATAACTCCTCATCTACCTTTAATGTGATAGCTGTATTTGGTAGTGGGTCTACTTTTTTGTATGGTAAGTCCATCTCGTTCAAGAACTCAAGATACTGACTCGGTTGTGTCATAGATTCCTTTGATGATATTGCATAGTAATGTTCTATATTTCCATTCACTACACTATGTTCATATTTTCTTTTAAATGTCTTCAATCCATCCAAACACTCTTGTGCAGTTTCTTTACTTCGTGGATAATGATAACCTTTGTGTAATCTATATTGATTGATATCGGATGCTGCCATCATTACATCTTCAAGTTCTTCGTGTAATTCTACTTGATATCCATTGTTTGCTAATGCGACTGCTGCTGTTGTTCCGAATATTCCCCCACCCACAACTAATGCTTTTGGTAATAATGTTTCTCTAACTTGTTCTGATAGTTTGGTTGCATTTAATGTTAGTTTTCTATTGTACTCATAATCTGTTCCTTCAAATAAAATCTCAAACATTGTTCTTAATGGATTGTTTTGATTGTGTGCCATATCATCTTCATTGACGTAATGGACAACCTCAGAACTATCTCCGTAAAAGAACTCTGCTGTTCTTCCGTCTTGTAATTCTACTTTAAAATCATTTGGTTCACCCGTAATGTCTTTTATTATAAAGTCAGTATCACGAACCCACATATAAAAGTGGTGGTATGCCAGTCTATCTAAATAATTTATATCTTTTTGGTTTGGTTTAGTCCAAACGAAATGATTTACATCATCATATATATCGTAATCATCTCTCCAAGCAAATACATCATCTACATATAATTTTACACCCATTCGGTCTGCAAAATCATATAATTCCTTTGCTGACTCATAAGTCAATGTCAATGGTTTTTCACAAAATACATTTTTCTTTTGTGCTAACCAATAAGATACTTGTTCGTAATGTAAATCATTTGGTGTTGATATGATAATCCAATCTGCTTTCATTGGTTCCACGTGCTTAACATTTAAGTCACTAAGTGCATTATCAATAACCGCACCCCATCTTCCATAACCTATTAAATGAACTTTAACCATATAAATAATCAAATGTTTTTTTCATCCACAATGGGACTTGTTTATCTTTGTCAGGTATCCCATTGAAATGGTATATCCAACCTATTTTAGTAAATAACATATCTTCTGCCAATATCTCTTTTTTAATCATACAACCCATATTATATTTATAAGGAAGTAGTTTAACATCAATGTTCTGCAAATTTAAATTAAAATTAAGTGGTGTTTGGTCTGTTCCAACTCCCCACTTCTGTTGTATCATATTAATATTATCAATGTTTTCAAAATAAAAGTCTCTCATATGTTGAAAGAAATCTCTGTGTGTATCATTTACGATTTGAAATCCACTATTACCATACTTCCAATAATCAAACCAGGCCCCATCATAAACATATTTAGAATAATGTTCCATACCTCTCAACACCCAATCGTAACTTCCGTCGTCGTGTATCATACAATACTTATCTTCTGTCTCTTCGAAGAAGTTTGGACAATCAGGGTGAATAATTGTATCTGCGTCCACCATTAAAGTTTGATTTGCTTTAATCTCATTTGCGTCATAAATATCAAATAAGAAATATCTTTGCCAGATGATATGCATATCATCCATTGGTAAAACTGGGTCTTCCAATAAGAATAACTCTACATCATTTTTCTTACACCACCTTCTCCAACTTTCAATACCGATTTCATACTCTGGTTTGAGTTGTCCGTCTTTTTTGACTGCAATTATAAATACAATGTCTTTATTTTTCATTTTTCTTTTCATCCTGCACCTTTGATATCATCGTATGTTTTACCTTCTAACTTTGCCTCTTTAATCTCTTCATAGTTTGTATAATTTGCTCCATATGTTTCCCAAGTCAGTCTCATCATTTTAGTTCTGTCTTCAATACCAAAACCTGTGTAATGCCAGATGTAACTATATTTGACAAAAAATGGTGTTGTATCATCTCCGTCTTGCCAGTTGTATCCGAACATTTCTCTTTTGTGCATTGGAAAC
>ERZ651776.2788-NODE-2788-length-18372-cov-4.675594_pt1 | contig 18372 bp, 11 predicted proteins | sample MGYA00514761_ERZ651776 | MGnify/ENA metagenome assembly ERZ651776 | reverse complement strand
CACCCCTGCCCCGGTTATTTTACTTTCTGACATCATATCTAATTTAGCTGACCATGGCTTTTAAGGTACCTGTGGTGCCCCAGAAAAGCAATGGTTCATTCCGTGTCTACCAAAGCCACAACGCGTCATCTACCACTCTGTTCGAGGATACGAGGAGGAAGCCAAATGGAAATGTTAACGAAAATGTGATTGATCTGCCTCGTGGAGGCACTATTGTGAAGACCCCACAGGGAGATATCCAGTTCGGTATTCCCCCAGAAACCATCAAGGACTCAATGAAACTTGGTATAACTGTACCCACCTACTTTGTGATTCTCGGAGAAATGTTTGACCGGCAGGTTGGCCTGAACATGGCTGAGTTTGAATTCCCTGCTTACTTTAACTTCTTTTGTTTGAAGAAAAAAGTTACGCTTATATGCATGAAAGACATGGAGCAAAGGATACGCTCTATATTTACTGAGACACTGATGGGGCCGAAGCCAGAACATTGTATGGGGGAGGCTGACCATGCCTCCACTCTCAACAATTCTGCCTACCCCAACTTCAGAGAGGAGGGCTATTATCTTGATGGAATGCGCAGAACGCTAGGCGTTGACACATTGGTAGAGTTCAAAACGTTCAATGCAAAGCAAGAGGTTATTTTGGGCGATGCGGGTGACGACAATTCTGTGATGATTAAGTATGAAATGGGGAACAAATGCTACAAGGTGTTCAAAAAGAAACCCTCCGTCGAGGAGGAGGAGGAAGCTGCGGAGGGTGCAGGGACTGCTATGATACTACCCATGACCTCAAAGCGAGGAATCGCTCTCCAGCAAGAACGAATCGAGATCGCCGAAATCGTAGAGAAATTTACATACGTTACCAGCGCCTCAAAGAAATCAACCAGTCCTGAGCTATTTGATCCCGTACCTTTTCGCTTGCCTAGGTTCGGAATCACCGTTCTGGGTAGCTCTCATGGCTTCGATCCCAATGGTAATACCACTGGTTTTGTTATTTGGGTGAATGGCCGGGGGATCATGGTTGACCCTCCACCAGGCTCTTCACATGCTCTGGAGAAGCTAGCCATCCCGCCAAGATTCATTGAAGGCATTATCTTAACGCACTGCCACGCAGACCACGACGCAGGAACATTCCAAAAAATCATGAAGGAGCAAAGAGTAAATATCTACACCACCACAACCATTTTCAACAGCTTCATGCGTAAATATTCTGCCATAAGTGGCTTCGACAGCACTTTCCTCAACTCCCTTTTCACCTTCAAACCCGTCAAAATCGGGGAACCTACAAGGTTTCCGGACGAAGAAAATGGCGCCCTCTTCAGATTCTACTACAGGTTAGTTTTCTAGCGAGCGGTTGAGCGGAGCTGGCAAATAATGGCCCCAAAACAACAGCACACCGTGTTTTTGTTTTCTGTTTTTGTTTGTAGCAACTCACCAGGAAAGCGATAACCTTGGGAACTAACACCCTGTTCAACCTTTCTGCTTTCAACTTCGATGTACGCTCCGTGCAGTTTCCACACAATTCCGACCGTCGGTTTTGATGTTCACCTCGGCAATGAGAGCTTGGTGTACTCTGCTGACACCAATAGCGACCCTGTTGTCATCGAGAAGATGTTTGCCGAAGGGGCCATTGGGCAGCAGCGAAGAGACATGCTCATTGACCACTCTCCGCTGGCGGGTGCACACAATCTTATTTTTCATGAAGCTGGCGTCCCTCCGATTCACACTCCTATGAAGCTGCTTGAGGAATTGGACGATAGTGTCAAAGATAGACTTTTTGTCGTTCATGTGACTGGCAGTCAGATCCCAAATGACAAAGGATTAAAGCAAGCTAACGAGTGGAGTACGCTGGAAATTGATAGCGCAGAAGCCTTGGAGCAAATTAACGACCATCTAAGGTTGTTGGAGTCATTATCATTGCTGAAAGATACATTCAAGCTGAAAAACGACGACTTTAAATTTTTGAGTGAGAAATCGGAGAAAAAGTCTTGGGAGAAAGATGATATTATTTTGGAAAAAGGTTCCCCAATCGAGAATTTTTACGTCTATATTTGCGGTATGGCACAAGAAAAAGATAACGAGGATAGGCTGAATAGAACCTACATCACCGGGGATTACACAGGAGAGAATGCTCTTGTGACAGGTTCTGGAGAAGGGGGCGAAGGGTCAGCACCGACAGCTATGTACCGGATAATAGCCAGCAGTAAAGTACAAGCCGTGGCTATACCTATATCAGTCCTAAAGTCTTACTTAACCGATGAGCAGGCTCTAACAGAAATTACCGCTGTGGTTGCACACCAGAAAGACGGCACGTGGAGTGCGGTAAGCCAGAACCTGATTTTGAGTTCCTTCACAAACTTCCAGAAGAAAGATTTTTTGAACTGTCTGGAGGAGATTCCCGAAAGGTACCACGAAGGTGATCTTATCGAACTGCACTGTAGTGGAGTTCTCGTGGTTGAGGGTGAAATTCAAGCTCTTTTCGACCCCAGTAGCGTTGAAGACCAGGACCTGTCCACCTACCGAGGCAAAGGCACTCTCGACTTTATCGATGCCACTTGCGAGCCCGGTTCCTTCCTTTGCGACGTTAACTCCTTGTTGAATGAAAGGGAGACGCCGTTGACCTGCGAAGTCATTACAGACTGTGTTATTAGACGGTTGCCTAGAGGCAAGATGATCGAATTCTTGGTGAAAAACCCAGGCTTGATGGTGCAGCTCTTGGACACAAGGGTCTTGACAACACGGGAGGTTTATTAATTTGTACAATTTGTAAACGATTGAAATGAAAAAAAAATATATGTTTTGTAAACGATACAAAAGAAAAGCATTTTCCTTACACGACAGCCTCTTCCCCTTCACAATTATATTTTAACCTTCTCATTGTGCACCAAAGACTCCCTCCAAAATCTCGTTGTATTCGTGAGCATGGACGGCCGTCATCCCGGTTGCTGGCGCCGCAGAGACCTTCCGACCAACGTATCTAGGCCTCATCTCATTGTCGTTTAATTCTCTCGTGGCGGTCATGATCCTGGGATTGACGTAGCTGTAGGCGCCCATGTTCTTGGGCTCCTGCTGAGCCCAGACGACCTCCGCGTTGGGGAATTGCTTGGCGCTCTCCGCGACGCGGTCGAAGGCGAACGGCGCGATTTGCTCCAGACGAACAATGGCAACATCGTCCCTGCCGAGCTTCTCGCGCTCCTGCTGCAATTCGTAGTAGATCTGTCCAGTGCAGAACACGAGGGTCTTCACATTATCGGCATTCTTGACAACCTTGTCATCATCCTCGGGGAAAACACGATGGAACATAGTGCCCTCCTCCATATCTTCCATTGAGCTGACAGCGAGCTTGTTCCGGAGGAGATTTTTGGGAGCGACAACCACCAGAGGCTTCCTGAAATCGCGGTGAACCTGTCTCCTCAGGCAGTGAAAGTAGTTGGCAGGCGTGGTGCAGTTAACGATCTGCCAGTTCGTCCTCTGGATTTGCATGCGCTCCTCGGCGTGCATGTCGGGGATGAAGTGCGGGTCTTCGTCGACGAGCTGGAGGAAGCGCTCGACACGGCTGCTGGAGTGCTCGGCCCCCATGCCGTCGTACCCGTGGGGGAGGAGCATGACCAGGCCGCTCTGCCGCATCCACTTGTCCTCACCGGCGGAGATGAACTGATCGATCATGATCTGAGCACCGTTGACGAAGTCACCGAACTGTGCCTCCCAGATGATTAAGCTGTTGGGGTTCTCTAAGCTGTAGCCAAGTTCAAAGCCCAGAACGCCAAACTCACTGAGGATGGAATTACGGGCAGTAAACTGAGCCTGAGTGTCTGGAAGAGAGAGCTCGTTCATGGGAGCCGCAGGGGAGAGGTGCTTGGCGATGTGGTTGAGAGGAGTGTACTCTTCCTCGGTAATTTGATCCTTGACGACGGCGTGGCGGTGGCTGAACGTGCCACGTTGGACATCCTGTCCGGTGATCCTGACGTGGTTCCCCTCGATGAGCAGGGACCCGAAAGCAAGGGCCTCCGCGGTGCCCCAGTCGATGCCGTTGCCCTGTTCGATGGTCTTGTCGCGCTGCTTGAAGATTTTGGCCATCTGCCGGTGGAGCTTGAAGCTCTCGGGCACGTTGGAAATCACTTTCCCCACGTGGTCCAGGGTGGACCGTGTAACGCCCGTGTCGCGAATCCTAGACTGCTGCTTGGGGCTCTTGAAGCCCTCCCACTTGCTCGCGAGCCAGTCGCTCGCCTTGCTCTCGTACGTCTTGCTCGCCTCGAAGTCCTTCTCGTACGACTCCACCGTAAACTTGCGAATCTCGTCGCATTCGGCCTTAGTGAGGGTGCCCTCTTTGATCAAGCGGGATTCGAAGACGTCCAGGGTCGTGGGATGCTTGTCGATCTTCTGGTAGAGCGAGGGCTGGGTGAAGTGGGGCTGGTCGAGCTCGTTGTGTCCATTTCGGCGGTAGCAAATCATGTCAATTATCACGTCAGTGCCCCACTCCTGACGCCAGTCTACTGCCATCTCCAGGGCATTGGAGACGGCCATGGGATCGTCTCCGTTCACGTGGAAAATGGGACAGTCGAAAGCCTTCCCCAGGTCACTGCAGTAAGGGGTGGAGCGACTGTTGATTGGGTTGGTTGTGAAGCCAATCTGGTTGTTCACAATGACGTGGATTGTTCCGCCAACATTGAAGTCCTCCACGCCTGCCATCTGCATAGTTTCGTAGACGACTCCTTGCCCCGCGAAAGCGGCGTCTCCGTGCAGCAAGATGGGACACACGGCCTGCCTGTCCGATTCCTTGTTCCCGCAGTAAAACTGCTTGGCGCGCGCCTTGCCCGCGACCAGAGGGTTCACGCACTCCAAGTGAGAGGGGTTCGCCACCAGGCTCAAGTGAACCTCCCGACCGTCGGGGTACCGCCGGTTCATGCTTGTACCGAGGTGATACTTCACGTCACCGCTCATGCCCCAGTCGTTGTCCGTCTTGAGGTGGTCATCCAGCTTCTTGTCAGTGCCCTGAAATTCCTTGAAAATTAGGGGCATAGGTTTCCTCATGACATTTGCCAGGACGTTAAGACGTCCACGGTGTGGCATTCCAATGATGAAGCTGTGTGAAGTTTGCATTTGTTGTCATTTGTTTGGTGTGCATTTTTCATTTATTTCCATTTTTTCCGAGTTGGGATTGATATTGATGTTGGAATTAATGTTGAACGAAGAGAGCGAGACAAGCGAGATAAGAGAGTGAGTCACAGAGTCGATACTCACAGAGTCGATACTCACAGAGTCCATACTCACTCACAGAGTCGATACTCACAGAGTCGATACTCACAGAGTTTGACATTCACCACACCACCAACTTCAACATTCGACTTCAACATTCACCAACTTCAACTTACCTGTGAACTTTGTGGTTCTCACTAGCACGATCGATGGCCGCCTTCAAGGCGGGCACAACCGCCTCTCCACCATCTAACCCGAAGCGCTTTGTCGTGTTGAACTTTCCGGCCAAGAAGGTCTCAAAGGTGTCAGTAAAGCACAGACGCTCAAAGATGTGCATCGTCTTGTCCTTGCTATACGTCTGCCACTCGGGGCGCTCGACCTTTCCGCGAATCCAGTTGCACTTTTCATTGTCACTGATGTGCATGTATTCTACACCAAGGGTACTGCAGTAAGTTCGCTCCAGCTGCTCCACTACTTGCCGGAGCGTGACCTGGGGGGACTGAGCAAGCTCCTCCAAGAAACCCTTGTGCCCGCCAGAGGAATTTCCCTTCAAATTTAGTTTTCGATCGAGGTCCGCTTCGGTAAAGCCGTGGTAGCGGAAGTCAAGCTGCTCATCAGCGGACCGTGCTCCCCAGGGGAAAGAAGCCTTCGTGTGCAAATCAAGAGGATCCAAACGGGCTTTGCGGTGGCCGTTAAACTGGTACGCGCGGATGAGATGAGCGACGCCGAGACTGTCTGATGGGGCAGTAAGGACCTGCGACGGCTGGGCGGACGAGGACTGGATTGAATTGTTTGGGGGAGGTGCAAAAGCCCCACTCCCGGCTGTCGCACCCTGGGAGAGGTTAGTGAAATAGGCAGCCCAACTCGCGTGCACAGACGTCGGGTCACGCTTCCAAGCTTCCATCATTTGCTCAGCGTAGACCGACGAACTACCGCTAAGGAAACTCTCCGAAGGGTGTGAAGCCTCTGAGCTCAAGCATCTGAAACTGGATCTCGTCAGTTTGCCTCGGCTGGAGGCTTTGTGGACAGAGGAGCGGATAACATGCCGAAGCATTGGTATTCTACACGTAAACTGGCGCCGGAGATGAGTTTTACGACGTCCTGTTTTCTTTTGGCTCTAGAAAAAAATCTGGAACACATTGTTGGGATGTTGATCTGAGATCTGATCAAAAAAAGAGGGCGCAAGAAACATTTTGGGATTTTGGGGCCTCATTTTTCGATTTTGACCCCACACTACCATCTTTTAGTGCCCCTATTAAAAGCATAAAATAAAAGTCCTCCTTATTTCAATTTTATTTGAGCGTAGTCGATATGCTATACTGACCGAGCAGCTAGTTTAGAAACGTATATATATTTTTACAATTCATCATTTAATTTTCGGTCCTGGCTCCCGTCGTTGATGAGAGGGTCAAGAACGTCATGAAGGTCTCCAGCTGCCTCCACAATCTCAATGGCGTCGTAGTCCAAGCAGTCATAGATGAAATCCCCGACGTTATCTACACCGACTGCGTATGCCGATATGGCCTCGACGTAATCTGCCATGAAAGTCATCTTGATTCCAAAGAGAAGGAGTTCGTCATTGATTACTTCCGCAATGGCTTTGGCAGTATTTTCGTACTCCTCGTGTTGAGAATTGAAGATTCCCTCCCTCGTTTGTTCGACAGTGTCCATCTCGTCATCGCCGAAGCATTCTCTCCTTTCCCTCTTTCCCAGCAACCCACTCCACCTGCTCTCATAAACAAACTTGGAGAATATCGCTGGTGTACCCAGGGGTGAGACACGAGACAACAAATGGACGAGCAACATTTGCGTCCCAACTTTTCTTTGCGTCTTGCTCTCTAGGCCTTTGAAGGGAACGGGGGTCCACTGCGCCTTTCCTAACAATGACTCTTCCCAAGAGGGGCTCACGACGCTGAGCGAGAGTGCGGCCGATTCGTCCCAGGTGGAGATCTCATGGGCCCAGAAAGGGGGAATGTACAGAATTTCCCCAGGATTCAGCACGACCTCGTAACCCTCTATCATAGTAACATTCTCTCCCAAGTGACTTGTCAACCCCTGTTCACGTTCACTGCTGTGATATTTTCCAAAATCAATTTGGCTCATCTTCCTTCCCTGGTGAACGCTAGGATAGTTGTTCGTGAACCTGCTCATTGCCGGTGGCAATAGTAGAACAGTTTTTTTGCCGTAAATTTGGTGGAAGAGGTTGTGGGAATGGTCGTAGTGGAGTTGTGCTGTGACCCCAGGGGACGAAAGCCAGAGCATCGGCACTGTCGTTGTCGTTGGGGATGGGTACTCCCCTTCTAAGCCGAGGTCGTCGTTAATGGCAAAGTCCGGCCAAAACTCCGCCTTTTTCTGCAGTGACGAGGGGGAAGATCGAAGGTCGAACGTCGAATACCGATTTTTTGATCGGTCATGAAAAAAATCGCAAGAAGACACGTTGTTCAAGACGGTTTGTGCCGGATCAATGACTGCAATTGAAGAGCTGCCATCAACACCGTTAACCGAAGAAAAGCGGGCATGGGTATCAATGGAATTGTGAGGCACGGAGGGTATCATTATCGCAAACGTCTTCCGATTAGGGTCATCTGAGTACCGTACGGAGTCTAGGATGAACTCTTTGCCTTCCTTATGGAGGGGGCCAGATGTGTTACTGACTTCGTTGATGCCATCATCAACACCACAGAGTGAACCAACGACTGCCCAGTCGATCTCGCCGTGAAAGTCAGTGTAGATAAATGGTCTCCGCTCGCTTGCCAATTGCTGGATAAACTCTTGTGTTCTCAGGTTATTGGGCTTGTCAGAGAGGTGAGACCATCTTTTCAACGGAGTAGATTTGAGGGTTATAGCATCACGGTTAGTAATACGGGACAATGAGTAGGAAGGTAGACTTATAATTACGAGTAAGGCGAAAATATACGCCATTTAATTCACAATTGAGTCGAGAGTGGCTAGTTTTGTGTTTTTTTACCTTTCTTGATCCCGGGGGGGTCAAATGCGTTCTCATAATTTTCTCAAAAAAGAAACTCCCCAGAGTAACTATCCATGCGGGGTTGTTGTTGCAAAAGGTTTTGTCGCTGCAGAAATGAAAGGAGGTAACATTTGACAGATAAATATATATAAAATAACGAACCGACAAGTCCGATAAGCGTCACTTTTTATTGCCAACCTATATGTAACCTTTTATAAACCTTTAAATTTATAAGCAACTCACTCTCGATCAACTCCAAGATTGTGAGCCACTTAATCTTCTTTTGTATTCAATGTAATAAGCCCCTCCCCTCGTTTTATGTTGGGTGTGGTTTGCCACCACATTCGGCATCCATAACACACATTTGGTCAACTCGCTTAGTCTGCCCGCTTCTTTTTCTGGGCCAGCCCCCCTAGTAATTCTGCCTCCAACTCGGCTATCCTTTTCCGAGTTTCTTCACTGTTCTCATCATCCTGCTGCGAGTTTCCCAATCCAGAAGCGCCGGATTCTTGCCCCTTATCCCCGGCCAAAGGTTGAATATCTTCTATTGCTTGTATCCCCCCATCTCCTGTGACTCCCATCATTCCCCCAATTCCCCCTCCCACCCCGACAAATGTTCCCATCTCCTCCTCTTTCATTGGACCCAAATAATCCAGCTCAGCCGTCGAGAAAATTTGAATGTGATCGATTCGGGGAATTGTTACCATTCCGTTACTTTTCATGTTTTTCCAGTCCCTCCCAGTCACATGCTCTAGCTTCAAAACGACAAAAGTAGGGTGCCTCAATTGAACAGGTCCTTTTGTTAAGGCAGTCACCACAGTTGATTCAACTCCTCCGGTCTCCATGAAAACCTTGGGTTCCCTTTTCGAACATCCTTGGCTGCTCTCACCAACAACTACGCTGTACCCGCCGATGGAAAGTGCCAACCTGGCATTGTGCGTCAAGAATTCATTCTTTGACATTGTCTGGACTGTATTGTGGCTGCCATCTTTGAACTCAATGACACAGGCTTCTGTCAAGTGCTCGCCACAGGTCTTACCTGGCATGACGCGTTCGACGATGCAGTCGACTACCCGGGCACGATTGCATGCAATTTTCCTTTCTCTCTCTTTGCTGCGATATTCCATAGCATTGTTATTATTCCGTTTGCTGGTGTGTTCCTTTCTCGCAGGATTATTCAATTCGTTTTTGGTAAGACGGGCCCTCGTCATGATCGTAGTGGTAGTTTTTGACCTGAGGGAGGTGTTGTGTGGGGGGGGAGGAGGATGTGGGATGGTCGTGGTGGTGGGATCGGACGGGGGAAACATAGGGTGTTAGTTTAGAAAAAAACTTGAATATATATGCGCATCGCATTCTCATTAAGTAATATTCCTCACCGTGACTTATTCCGAGCTAGATCTTGACTATTTTGCGCACAGCTAGAACTCCACGTGACTGAAAAAGTTGGTGTTTTCGATATTGAATTTGACTTAATTTATGATGGAAATGTAACTAATTTGTCACTGACTAGACGATGTCAACACCAGACGAGCTTCTGGGCGCAATAAAGGGGGCACAAAATGTACTTAAGACTCAGGAGGCTGACCTCTCTGGCCCAACTCAACCTTCACACACTGCTCCCGCCCCTGCAAACTCTGCAGATGAGCTCTTAGACAGCATAAAAGGTGCCCGCGCTTCTATCGAAATGCAGAACAAGGACGTAGTGTTATCCCCTCCCCAAGACCCCAACTCAGCAGTGGATGATGATTTGGTGAACGACATAAAGAAGGCCCAGAATAAGGTGAAGGAGCAGGAGAAGGCGGCCTCAAATCCCAGTAAGCACATGGTCGACCAAATCCCTTCCGCTGCCGCTGCCGTTGACGATGACAGAATCAACGACGACTCATCGGTTATCTCAGCCATGACAACAGACTTTCCCATGTCACCCAAGCCTGCCAAGAACCGAACTATAAGTGTCAACACAAAAGACGGTGGTGGCAATGGCGCTCAAATAAGAACACCCGATGATGTTAATAGTTGTATCGGGGAGGGGGGCGTCGTGATTGAAGACGGATCTGTGCTTTCCGGCAGTCAGACAAGCTCTCAGTTGGTAAAGTTTTCAGATCTTCCGGACGTTGGCGGTGGCGATGACAACGACGTTGGGGACTGCGAAGGCGGTGCGAGCCAAGCACTGTCTGTGGAGGATGGTTCCTTAGAAGTTACTTCCATTGAAGGGTCGATAACGCTGGGATCAGACTCGGTCGGGAAAATGGCAGAAAAGAAGTCAAGGAAACGTGCCGGCCCCAGTGACCCCAGCCAATTCAATGCTGTTACTGTGAAACTCGTAAATGCCAGTGGAATAAGGAAATGGGACGCAAGCTGTGATCCTTTTGCTCTCGTGACTGTGGGGAAGACCAAGACATCGTTTTCGGAGAAGCTCGACTACCTAGATGAGACTGGTTACCATGACAGTCTTCACGAGACTGATGCTCTGGAAAACACGACGGAGCCTGAATGGAACGAGACCACCACTATCATTTTCCCCCCCGGAGAATACAAAAAGGAGCTACATATTCAAGTACAGGACAAAGACATGGGCAAGGGCGACGACTTGGGCGAGATACGGCTAAAACTCACCAAGTTCATCTCCGATGACCCGGAGAATCCCACGGAGTGCGAGCTGCCGTTGGAAGGCGACGGGGCTGGGGATGCCGAACCGACGATTCTCATTCTTGTTAACTTCGCAAACGTCGACGATACCAGTGCGTTTGAGGGGGACGAAAGCTCATTTACCGGGAGTTTAACCTATATGGATAGCGTGAGTACCATAGCCGGGGGAGATGGCCATCCTATTGATAAGAAAGAATTGCTGCACTGTGGGGACTGGATCCCGCAAGTGTTCGATGTTGGGCGACTAAAACCTTGGACAGGGTTATACACTTGCTGCGGGAGCCAACAACACTTCAGCATGTACTGCCCGTCCATCGGCGCGCGGGTAGAATTCGCACACAAGTGGAAGAAGCAGAAGGACTATGAGCACGAGGCACCAATACGCCGCGCTGCCGCCAAGAAGAAGTACGACGATTGGCTTGCTGACAAAAATCGATCAATCGAGGAAGAGAAAATCAGGGAGGTGAGTTATAATTAAATGGCGGTGAAAAGCTGGGCGGCGTTTATCACGTCAAGGCGGCCTCTTGTCCGCATTCCTCTTGATTGCATTGCAGCCCACTCACAAAGATCTATATCCGCGTCCGTTGCCCCTCACGAATGCAAATACAGGAAAGTATTAAAGACAATGACGGCGAAGAGCCTCTTTCAGAGATCGAAATCAAACATTTTTTTATGAGCAAAGAGTGGAAGAAAAAGAAGGGAATCTGGAGGGAGCCCAAGATGAACGACAGCGAAACTGCGGGGGTAAACGAGAATGACCTGTTCGAGCTACGAATGAGGCGGGTGAAGCCAAGCGATTTATCGATGGTTGTCTCCACGATGAGAAAGAATCCGGACAACCACTGGATGGTTGACCAGGGGCTGGAAATATTGAATAGGCTGCTCGACATTCCTGATGCCCAGAAAAAGTGTCTCAACTTTGGGGCGCTAAGCGTCGTTCTGAACTGCGTCAGCTTCCACACGGACGACTACAACCTCCAACTGAAGGGAATGATCGTCTTGAGAAAGCATTGCCAAGAGTCGACTCTGACGCGGCTCACTGAGAAGGCCATGCTCAACATGGACGTGACAAAGGTTGCTATCAGCAATCTGAAGAATTTCAGGAGCAAGGAAGAAATGGTCGTGAATTGCCTTGAGGTTCTACGAGTGACGTCAACGTATCGAAAGAACCGCACCCAAATCTTCGAGTGTGGCACAATCACACACGTCACCTTGTGTCTCGTTGGTTACCGCAACAACGTTGACGTAATATGTCCTGCATTCCTGCTCCTCGAGACGCTCGGGAGCATGAACAGGGGCCGGAAGGAAATTCTCGAGAAAGAACTCGTCAAGATTGCGCTGTCGATAATGACCCAGTACGAGGACAACCAGCGCGTTCTTGCAGCGAGTATGGGAATGTTGCTGCTTGCTTGCGAGGACGAGGAGGGGTTGAAGCAGATGCTCAGGAGCAATGGCGTTTCTGTGACGTTGTACGCGATGAAACATCTGGTGAATCAGGCTGAACTCCAGCAGCGAGGGCTCGAGTTCATGAAAAAACTATCATTGACCAAGAAGGGCGCCGCAATTCTGGATTCCATCAAGGGAAGCTGGCAGTGGTTAGCTCAGGGAACCGTCAGCGGTAATGCGCTCATCCATTTATTAGACGGGCCGCTACAGAGCAAAGGCTGGGCTATGGGTGATATTAACGAAGCGGATACACTGAACAAGGGAGTGCTTTTCAACTCCTCTGCCCAGGCTAGTGGTGCCAGGGGTGAGGCCCTGGCTCAATGGACGGCAAGCGGGTTGAAGAAGTATATGGGGTTATCCCAGAAAGAAAAGACCCTGAAAGTCAGCACTGAGGAGGGAGACTTCTACTTCAATACCGTTCGAGACTTGGGACTGCTTCCCCGAAAAAATGAGAGGAGGGAGGCCTGGTTCCAGCGTGTCAAGAGGTTCGAGGAAAGGAACGGAATTGATATAAAGGAGTTGGTGGAGAGGAACCAGGCTCGGGTCTTTGGGGGGGAAATGCCCGAAGATCGACCGTATAGCGAGGAAGAAGACAGCGAGGACGAGGAAGGAGGGGGAGAGGGCGAAGAAGGGGGGGAGGAGGGCGAAGCCGAGAAGGAGAAGAAACGGAAGGCACTCATGGCAAAAAAGCAGGATTGGACCAAACACGGGGGAGGGGGGCCGATGGTTTACAAGGAGACGAAAAGGAAGGCTGCAAAGGGTAGGAAGGACAGAAATGAAGTCGTCGAGGTGGTAGAAAAGGTTTACGAGAAGCGGCCTGTTTTCTTAGAGGGTCATTACAGTGCTGGGTGGACGAGAAAAAAAGGCGAGAACCACGGCAAATTTAAACCCGAAGGGAGCGGTAGTAGTAGTAGTAAGGGCGGCCACGGCGGGTCGGAGGGAAATGAAAGGACATGGGAAGGCAGCGGTGGTGATAACGAAGACAACGCCGATGTCAAAGAAGACGGAGAGGACGATGATGACGGATCCGGTGACGATGACGACGACGGGAGCAGCTTTGCAAATAGCTCCGTGGTTTCTTTTTCTAGCTCAACTGCGAAGAAAGAGAAGGCTATTCAAAGTTTAAAGAGCACATCTTTCCAGAACATCAAGCGTACTCCGACGAGAGCCAAGTTTGAAAAGATCATCGCGGAGCGGCCCCCTGAGAAGAGAAGAGAGGTCTTCAAGACCAGGGAACACATGGATTTGTGGATCCCGGCACCGCTGGAACATGCCTACCCCGAAGTTATCGGGACACACATGGAAACGGCCAGCCATGTATTGGCTGAAAAGCAGTACAGCTTCTATGAAGATCCTTTGACCTTCGGCAGAACGAAGGAAGAGGTCGATGCCATGAGGGCTCTGGAGGACATGTATTAAAATGATTTGTAACAATGGGAAGTGTTAAAATTTTGGCAAAACGCAGCTACTACTACTACAAATTAGTTAATCAATTTCACCTCGGGCGCAGCTCATCGCAAAAATAATCGATACTGCAAATTAAACAATCACCTCGGGAAATTCATTTCAATTATTAATGCCAAATCTATGTAACAATCTTCCAGACGAAGATACACCGGTCCTTTCCTCCCGCGCTAACGAATACATCCCTACTGTCGGCGACTCCATCGTCACCGCTTCCCTCATTTCTCACGAATCGGATATTCGTTACGTGGCTGCTGTGCCCAATCCCCTCTACACACTCAGCGTCACTCAGGCATGGAAAGTTGAACAAGTTAACTTTGCCATTATCGTCCCCGGAAATGACCCACTTGTTCTGATCGTCGATGCACACCGCGTTCACATCTGTACCATCTGCCCCGTCTGGGAATATGCCCTGGACTGGCCAACCAAGTGTGCACGTGAAAGGAGAATATTTTTGATCTCGCATACTCGTGGCACTAGGGATCTGTTGCATCTCCGTTTTGCTTCCCATCTGTTTGCCCCTGGTGCTGAACCACAACAATTCGTATGCTCCGCAAGTGCTCATGAGAGCCGTCTCATCCTTAGTAAAATCAACGTGCGTGATGTAGCTGTTGTGCTTAGCGCAAACTCCCACCTTCTTCGTTGTCCCGCTCTCCCTGTCAACATCGTACAGGTAGATCTTATTGTCATGGCTGCCGACGGCAAGAAGTTTGCCGCTCGGCGAAAATTTCAAATCGCTGACCCATTCCTTGGCACAGCGGTCCTCCGCAATCTTGCTGAGCGAGGGATTGTTCGAATCAAATTTGAAGACGCTGTATCCTCCTGCGAGAACGCCCTTGGCCCGCTTTTTCTTGCGCCCCTCCTCTCCCCCAATCCCGGCGCAGACATAGTCTCCGTTAAAGCTCACCGCGCGGCTCTGATCGCCGACGGATTCACTGCACAAGAGTTTTTTCCCCCCTAGGCTCCAAACCCGCACTGTCCCGTCGTCCCCACTCGTCGCGAAGAGATCAGGGTTACTGTTGTGGACGCCCAATCCCCACACTTCGTCCTTGTAGTGCCCGGACATTAGGATGGCGGAATTACTCCCAGTTTCAGTGTCTATTTCGACAATTTCGCTGCCCTGTGTACCAACCAAAATTTGCTTGCCCGTGGAGCTGATATCCACACTGATGACATTCTTCACCAGGCAATCAATACTGCTCATGTTCAAGGTCCTGAGAATGGCCAGGGATTCGTCGAACAGGCAGATCTTGCCGTCCTTCGCACCGCTTATGAGCTTTATGGAGTCTGCGGTAGCAGCTCTTACATCCATGATCGCGCAAAGCTTGGTACTGTCGGTGCACTTGACGCTTTTCTTGCAGTCCCGCCCTTCCCACTGGTAGATCGATCCGTCGGCAGTTCCTGTCACGAGTTTGCCGTTGTCCAGAAAGGTTCCGCAGGGAAGTGGTTGAGCCTTTCCCACCTTTCCGAAGACGCCCTTCTTCGCCGTCAAATCTTTGCCAGACGCGGATAAGATCTTGACAAACTTCATTCCTCCGATAACCACGTTTTCGGTGGCTGGATCGAATAACGCCCAGAGAACCTTGCCCTTGTCCCCTTTTCCGCTTGCCCCAACGACAGGCTTGCTCCACCTACCCCCTTTGTCACTCCATAGCACACACGTGTGATTGTCGTCTGCTCCAATGCCACACATTTTATCGCCAGCTGCATTGAAGCTGACTGCCATGACCTCCCGCTTCAAGTCCTTGTGTTTCAGCGTCGCCAGGCACAGCGACGAGGCCGCATCCCAGATCTTGATGGTCGGTGCCTTACCCATTTGACCGGTCGCAATTAGAGATTTATCATCGCTAATCGCAAATGCGCTGATGTCGTCGTCATGACCGACGCAAAATTGTTGCGTCATTTTGCTGTGATCGAAACTGCCACTAGTGTTCCCCTCGCTGTCGCTCTGGTTCTTCTTCAGCACTATGCCCAAGGCAGCACCGTGGTAGACAATGTCGTTGCTGCTATTGTAGCGCAGATTACTGCCGCCGGTTCCGCTGTTATAGCCAAAGACAAAATCGACTTCGAGCTTCGCTTCAGGCTTCTTAGGATTGTTTGTCCACTCGGGGGGTTCCTTTCTGGTGGGCTCCTTGATGGCTCCGAGGTACGGCTTAACAGCCATGAACTCGTCTCCCCCCCCCCTTTCGCCGCTAAAGTCTCCCAACCCTCCTTCGGAATCGCCCGAACCGGCATCGGACATCTCCACATCTCCCCCCATTTCAACCTTGTTCTTGGGCAATTTCTTGGGGCTCGCAGCCTCCGACATGCTCCCGAACTCCTCCTCCTCCTCATCGTCGAGTACAGGGGGGACTTCGTCCTCACATTCGATGTCGTGTTTCCACTGAAATATGCACCTGTCACCGCCTCCGGCGGTGATCAGGCACTCGTCGTAGACCGTCCAACAGCTGTTCGTCACGTGGCTCCCGTGCCCCCCGTAGGACGAGAAGTTGGCCCCCTTCTTAGTGCAGGGGTAATTGAAAAGCTTGACGAGACCGCTGTCGTCAGTGGTCGCGATAACTTGTCCCGCGTGGGAACGGCAAGCGGAATTGACGTCCGTGCCGTCCGCCTCGGGAGGGTAAATGCCCTGCACCGGCCATCCCAGCGTCAGGGTGTAGGAGGACCAGTCCGTGTCCCTCAGGGACGAAGCCGAACCAATCTGGTTCCCAGTAAATACGTCGCTGAATAGGAGCTCGTACGCGCCGCAGTTCGAGGCGAGGAACTGGCTGTCAGCGCTGAAATCAAAGTGCGTGATGAAGCTGTTGTGCTTGCTGAACTTCGCGCGTAGCTTGAATTTCTTCTTGCACTCGTAGAGGTAAATGGAGTTGTCGTGTGAACCGATGGCGAGAGTCTTCCCGTCGGGAGAGAATTTTATACACTGTATCCATTCTTTGCTGTCCTTACCCTTGTGAATGATCTCGAGGGTCTTGGCGTCGAGGACGAGAAACTCCCCGTCGCACTTTTGCCTTCCCCTCCCCACCGTCCCCCCGAACCCAACCGCGATCATCTCCCCCTTGGGATCATAGCACACGGCCCTCGCCATACCTCCGAGGTCCTTGAACCCGTTCTCCCTCCTGTTCGTCTTCGTAGCGACGTCCCAAACCCTTAGCGAGCCATCGTCCCCGACACTGCAGTACTCCCTCCTGACCGGATTCTCCGCCAGCCCCCACAGCTCGTCCTTGCAGTGTCCGCTCACAATGGGCCCGTCGTGCAGGTCCTCCCCCGACGAGGCGGAGAGCTCGAATATCTGGCTGCCGTCGGTACCGACGAGCAGCCTGTCCCCGTCCCCGTTGAGGCAGACGCTCTTCACGCCGAACCTGAAGATGTCCTTGTGGATTTCCCTGAGGTCGATGCTGCGGGTCTTGTTGAGGCTGGCATCGAAGAAGCATATCGTGCCGTCGCGGCCGCCGCTGATGAGGTTGTAGTCGGGGGTCTTGAAGAAAGTGTTCACAGCCTTGGAGTGCGCCTTGACGACCTTCTTCAGGTTCCTCTCCACGAACCTGTAAATACTCCCGTCGGCAGTCCCGACGACCAGGTCCTTCCCCACGAACTCCGCGGCGACAAACGCCTGCAGCTTCCCCCTCTTCCCCAACACCCCCTTCTTCCCGCTGACGTTCTGCCCCTGGACGCTCCAGAACTTGACGTGCTTGACCCCGACGGTCGCGAACGCGCCCGAGTCCGCGGGGTCGAACACCACGTCGAGGATCTTGCTCTTGTCCCCCTTGCAGCTCGTCTTGATCTTGTCGTTCTTCCAGTCGTAAATGGCGATGGAGTGGTCGTCGTCGCCGCCGATGCTTATCAGAAATTTACCGTCGTGGCTGAAGGCCATGTTGGCGACGCTCCTTCGGTGGAATCCCTTGAGGGTGTGGAGGGTGTTCATCGTCTTGGAGTCCCAGATGAGGATGGAAGGTTTCTTCCCTCTCTCCCCCGTGGCGACGATATTATTACTTGGATGCATGGCGATGCTAGTAACATCATCGCCATGTCCGAAGTTGAACTCCTGCGTCTTATCCGCCTGTTTCTTCACGGAAGGTGGCTTCATAACAACGGCGAGGCTCGCCGCATAATAACACACCGACCCGTCAGACGTGTACCTCACCGTACCCCTCCCCTCGTGGTTGTACCCGTGCACCCACTTCAGCCTGAGGTCGTTATTCTCCGGCGCCCCGTCCTCCTCCCCCCTCCTCACCCTATCGACTTCCCTCCTAACCCTCTCCCCGATTCTCGGCAGGCTCCCGTCCTCCCCCGGGTCCGTTAGGGTCCCCGGCAGCCTGCCGCGGTCGTGGTACTGCTCCATCTCCTCGTGCGCCCGGGCGAGCTCGTTCAGCGAGGACGCCAGGCTCGACTTGAAGAGGGCGAGGCGGTCGGGGGGGGGGGCGGAGGGGCTCTTCACCGATCCGATCCAGGGCTTCACCGCCATGAACTCGTCCCCCCCACCGCGCGAGGAGGAGGCGCCGTCGAAGAGGTAGGGGGAGGATTCTTGCTCGTCTTGCTCGTCGTCCGAGAGGAGGAGGGGGGAGGAGACTTCCTCGGGTCGTACGTCCTCCTCCTCCTCCTCCTCCTCCTCCTCCTCCTTCTCAAACCTCCACCTGAAAACGCACCTATCCCCCC
>ERZ651776.2787-NODE-2787-length-18377-cov-3.776448_pt1 | contig 18377 bp, 6 predicted proteins | sample MGYA00514761_ERZ651776 | MGnify/ENA metagenome assembly ERZ651776 | reverse complement strand
TCAAGAGGGCCATTGTTATTGGAGGTAAACTCAACGCCTGGGCTAGAAGGTATTGAAGCAGCTACTCATAAAAATATTGCTCGTGCAATAATTACATTTATTGAGAGAAATAGAAGCTAAATAAATGAGTGAAAAAGAAGTTTTAGAAATCTTAGGAGTTAAAGTATTGTTAGGTGACAGCACAACTGTTTTCTTTAACGTTGCTAAATTACACACACAAAATAAAATTGATGTCCCCGTAATTATTGAACGCTCAAAAATTCCGGGACCAACAGTATTAGTTACTGCAGGCATTCATGGAGACGAAATAAACGGTGTTGAAATCGTTAGACAGCTTATCGCTAAAGGAATAAATAAACCATCGTTGGTTACCCTTATTTTACTCTTGCTTTTATCAGTTTCATATAACAACATTATGATATTCTCAGATTTTCTCATGAATGTCGGCTATAGGCAAACGTCGTCCGCTAAATTGGAAAAGCTTCCTTAAGGCCCAGTTATTACCAACAAAGAGGTTGGTAAAAAATATCGTCGATTTGACATTGAAGCGGCTTATTTTTACTTCTTTGCCTGTAGTAAAATTAGGCTTTTGCCGTATCTTTTCAAGTGTCAACACAGCCATTCCCAAGGCCCATAAACAAAAACGACGCAGACCCTTTTCTTTAGTAGATATTTTTTGAGTATATAGTAAAGCATTATGAATATGAGCATGTGCAACACCAAGCAATTCACTCAAGGCTTCATCAAATCCGGTTTCATTTTCGCCGATTACCTTATGACGTATATCGACACCATGTTTATTAAAAATATCGCGTGGCAGCCAACAAACTCCGCGCTCATGATCTTCCCAGATATCTTTCAAGATATTAGTCATTTGTAATCCCTGACCAAAAGATACTCCTAATTTCATCATTTCTTTTCTTTGAGAATCAATTTCAGGGGAATAATCACAAAATAACTCTGTCAGCATTTCTCCGACGACACCGGCAACGTAATAACAATATTGACTCATGTCTTTCAGATCAATCATTCCATCTAACGTCTCGGCATTTTGGTATCGAACCATACCCTCGGCCATAATCGAGACACATTTTTCGAGCGCTGCCCGCTGGCGATCATTAAAACTGTGAGTAAGTCGTATTACGGGAGTTGTGTTGGCAATTAGATCATGTTCTGCTTCAGAAGCGGTCGGGGATAATAGAGGAAACAGCTCTTCAGAAAAAGTTTCAGCGCTGTCAATGCCTCTCACCACACTAATAAATCGTTCAGCATACTCACGTTTCAATACTGTCGTCATCAATTTATCATCTTCAATCGTATCGGCTATACGACATAAGAGATAGGCATTGCCCACGACCTCAGAGAGTGATTCTGGCAATTGAGGAATGGTTAGTGCAAATGTACGTGACACATGCTGCAATATCTGATTCTGGTAGGCGATATCATCCAGCTTGGTCTTAAATTCATTTTTTGACTTCATTCTTTTGAATAATATTATAAATAACAATATGTTATAAAAATGGATGCTGTTTTAGGATATATTAAATGCTCCTAGCTTAAACACTCAGAAATCATCATCATACAGGGTATAATTTTAGAAAAATGATACAATTCAATAATCAGAGCGATTCGGTGCTGCACATTACAGCCTGAATAATATGGATGCAAATAATCAATCATGAATCCCCAACGCTAACTTAAATGAATAGAATTTAAATGTTTGAATTTTTTACGATATTTTATAAAACTTGCATATAGAGAGTAACTAGAGTGAATTCAGTTTCTGACATTATCCTAACGACAGGTATGATTGACGCCGACAATCAACCGGGTCAAATTTATTGGCATGCCGGTCAAAATGGTCAGCTATCTGAATTGGTAACGTTGTCTGAACGGCTGTTTTCACTTAATGTACCATTTTCAGTGATTTCAGTTCAGTCGGACGTTAAATTAGGGCTCGGTGGCTCAATTTATCTCGATGATAACATTGATAATGATAATTCTTATCAACATTTGGCCTTCGTGCCGAAGCAAACGATTCAGGCATTGGGTAATAAACAATTCTGTCAGGACTACAATATTAAATATCCATATATGACCGGTGCGATGGCTAATGGCATTGCCTCTGTGGAGTTAGTCGAGGCAATAGCCAAGGCTGATATGCTGGCTTCATTTGGTGCTGCAGGTTTATCGCTGGTAGAAGTTGAAAAAGCAATTCAGCGCTTACAAGCAGCTATTCCAGATAAATCGTTTTGCTTTAACCTTATTCATAGTCCGAATGAAAAGGGTCATGAAGATGCCATAGTCGATCTGTATCTTCGTTATGGTATTGATTTGGTAGAAACCTCAGCTTATATGAAACTAACTTTACCGGTAGTTAGGTATCGAGTTAAAGGTATTCATAAAGATATTCAAGGTAATATTATTGTACCTAATAGGATCATCGCTAAGGCATCTCGTGTGGAGCTAGCTAGTAAATGGTTTAGCCCACCACCTGAAAAATTATTGAAGGAATTATTAGCGCAAGGCGCGATTACGAATGAAGAAGCTGAGTTAGCTAAAAAAATTCCGATGGCTCAAGACCTGACTGTTGAAGCAGACTCAGGCGGGCATACAGATAATCGTCCAGCTATAACCTTATTACCCACAATGCTGGCCCTACGTGATCAAATACAATCACAATATAATTATACACATGAGTTACGTGTCGGTGCCGCAGGCGGTATTGCCACACCCGCATCCGCCTTAGGTGCTTTTGCGATGGGTGCGGCCTACATCGTTACGGGCACGGTAAACCAGGCCTGCAAAGAATCGGGTTCATCAGATATTGTTAGGGAGATGTTAGCCAACACCGGGCAAGCTGATGTCACCATGGCACCTGCTGTTGATATGTTTGAAATGGGTGTGAAGTTACAAGTATTAAAACGTGGTTCTATGTTTGCCATGCGCGGTAACAAACTTTACAACCTCTATAAAAAATATTCATCGATTGATGAGATACCTTCAGTTGATAGAGCCAATTTAGAAAAAACAATATTTAAAATGACATTGGAAGATGTTTGGCAAAAGACCCATGAGTTTTTCAGCGAACGTGATCCTGTTCAAGTCGAAAAAGCAAAAAATGATCAGAAGCATAAAATGGCACTGATCTTTCGCTGGTATTTGGGTCTTTCCTCGCGATGGGCGAATGCTGGCGTAGCAGACCGCCAAGTAGATTATCAAGTCTGGTGTGGACCAGCCATGGGTGCCTTCAATGAGTGGACACGTGATACATTTTTGGCAACAACAGATCGTCGTGATGTGGTAACGGTGGCAATAAATATTATGTTTGGTGCGGCAGTCTTGAGTAGAGCAAATAGTATTTTAAAACAAGGTGTAGAACTTGCTGGAGAATTAATTCAGTACCAACCAATGCAACTTGATACGATTGAAAAATATTTAACTGAATAAATTATGTCTAAGAAAAAAGAAAACAATCAGATGAAACCACTTGCCATAGTAGGCATTGGCTGTTTCTTCCCTAAAGCAAATAATGCCGAAGAATATTGGGCCAATATCCGAGAAGGCGTTGATGCGATAACGGATATCCCAGAAACACATTGGAAACCATCAGATTATTTTGACGAAAATAAATCAGCGCCAGATATGACTTACGGTAAGCGTGGTGGTTTTATTAATGCTATGGACTTCAACCCATTATTATATGGTTTGAGTCCGAATAATATTGAAGCAACAGATACGACTCAGCTGTTAGGTATGATGGTTGCACGACAGGCCTTGCTTGATGCGGGTTACTCGACAGGTAAAGAGGTAGGCGATGGTCGTGAGTTCGATCGCGATCGTACCAGTGTCATTCTTGGCATTACCGGCACGCTTGAATTAGTTATTCCATTAGGCGCAAGACTTGGTCATCCCATCTGGCGTAAGGCACTTGCCGATGCTGGTGTAGACCCAGAAACAACCGAAGATGTTGTTCAACGTATTGCTGATGGTTATGTCCCTTGGCAAGAAAACTCATTCCCTGGTCTATTAGGCAATGTTGCTGCAGGAAGAATAGCGAATCGTTTTGATCTTGGTGGTACTAACTGTGTGGTCGATGCGGCTTGTGCCAGTTCTCTAAGTGCGGTGCATCTCGCCGCATTAGAACTCAGTGCTGGTCGTGTTGATATGGCGATTACGGGCGGCATGGATACCTTCAACGATATATTTATGTATATGTGTTTTAGTAAAACACCGGCGTTATCACCCACAGGTAATAGCCGTCCATTTGCAAAAGAAGGTGATGGCACGATCCTTGGAGAAGGTTTGGGTGCAGTGATATTAAAACGCTTAGAAGATGCTGAACGAGATAGTGATAAAATCTACGCGGTTTTAAAAGGTATGGGTTCTTCTTCTGATGGAAAGGGTAATGCTATCTATGCACCTAGTGCAGAAGGTCAAACCAAAGCACTTTGGAATGCGTATCGCGAAGCAGATGTGACGCCGAGAAGTATTGAATTAGTCGAGGCACATGGCACCGGAACAGCCGTTGGTGATGCGGTTGAAGCCAAAGCCCTGTCTGGTGTTTATAGTCAGGGTAATGAAGACAAAACATGGTGTGCACTCGGTTCAGTCAAGTCGATGATAGGTCACACAAAAGCAGCTGCAGGCGTCGCCGGTCTTATAAAAACGGCAATGGCATTAAAACATAAAGTATTACCACCGAGTATTAAGGTCGATGAACCTCTAGAGATTATCAACCCGGGAACGGCACCTATTTATCTTAACTCAGTCAAGCGTCCTTGGTTAAATACACTAAGCACACCACGGCGTGCAGCGTTAAGCGCTTTTGGTTTCGGTGGGAGTAATTTTCACTGCGTACTGGAAGAGGCAGAAGAAACAAAGACAGAGATTGAGTGGGACGGAAAAATATTGATTATCGGGCTCAGCGCCGATTCAAAATCTGATTTAATAAATCAATTACCTGATGCTTCCGTATTAGCCTCATCAGAGGAGCTTCGATTTTTCGCTTACGATTCATGCCAGGTATTTAAAGCGGATGCAAAATATCGTTTGACGATAGTTGTTAATCAGACGAGTCCAGATTTAGGAAAATTAATTGCAGACGTTAAACAACAGCTTAACGATACTTCTGAGTCAACATGGCAAAAATTAAACGGTGTAACCTATAGTTCTGGTAAAATAGATAATAACATTGCCTTCATCTTCCCTGGTCAAGGTTCTCAATACGTCGGTATGTGTCGTGACCTCGCTTGTCAATTTCCACAGTTTTCCACAGCACTCGAAGAAGCAAACCAAATTTTTATTAAAGCGACAGGTAAACAAAGCCTGGCAGATGTCTTATATCCCATACCTGTTTTTTCCAAGGCGGATGAAAAAGAACAAGAAAACATATTGCGCCAAACTCAAAACGCGCAACCGGCTATTGGTGCGGTGAGTATCGGTGTATTAAATGTATTAAATCATTTTGCTGTTGCACCAACGGCAGCAATTGGCCATAGCTATGGCGAGTTAACTGCGCTTTCTGCAGCGGGAGTTTACAATACAGAGACCTTATACCGGTTATCACTCATCCGTGGTGAACTTATGTCAGCAGGTGAGGGTGATCGTGGTTCTATGTTGGCGGTGGTTGCAGCGTTCGAAGAAGTTGAATCATTACTCAAAGAGAATAATATTGAGTTGATTATTGCTAATCATAATTCGCCGAGTCAGGTGGTACTTTCTGGTGCGACGGAACAAATCGATAACTTTGCCAAAATAGCTAAAGCAGAAAAAATACGTGCGATAAAACTGCCGGTTGCGGCTGCGTTTCATAGCCCGTTTGTTGCTGATGCAGTAAAACCTTTCGGTGAGGCATTAGCCTCATTTGAGTTTTCAGAGAATAAATATCAGGTGCTTTCAAATACAAGCACAGATGCATATCCAATAGCGGCTGAACCAGCGAAGCAATTACTAGCGAACCAGCTAGCATCTCCAGTTCGATTTGTTGAGCAAATTGAAAAATTGTATGCGGAAGGGTTTAACACCTTTATTGAAGTGGGACCTGGCAAAACCTTGACGGGACTTGTAGGCGCAATTCTCGCAGATAAAGAGTTTACTGCTATTGCGATAGATGCTTCTGCCGGTAAGCAGCAAGGTCAACATGATTTAGCCATAGCATTGGCCCGTCTCGCAACAAAGGGTGTTGATGTTGATCTGACAAAATGGGATGCGCGTTGTTCAGGATTAGAAAGGTCAGCGACAGACGCCAAACCGCCGATGACAGTATCGATCAGTGGTGCAAATGTCATGTTACCGCGTGAATCACGCCCATCTAGCAAACCAAAGAAGACCATTATCAATATGACGGAAGAAGTAAAACGAACATCTCAAGGGGCTGCTCCGGTTGTGCCACAACAAAATAAAGGTCTATTACAGGCAACGAAGGAGAGTATCCTTGCGCTGCAAAAGATGCAGGAACAAACAGCACGACTGCATCAGCAATATCTTGAAGGACAAGAGATAGCGCAACAATCGATTCAATCATTGTTAGAACAACAACGATTGATGTCTGGTCTACCATTGGCACCAGTAATACAGGAAGTAATAGAACAAACCGCACAACAGCAAATCAAATTGAAGGTGCCTGTTCAAGAAAAAAGTGTAGCGCCATCAGCGATTGAAAAACCAATTATTAAAGAGGCCGAAGGACCAAGAGCAGCAAGTACTGAAATTGCTGAACAGATAGACATTGATATTAATAATCTCTTGCTCAGTGTCGTTTCTGAAAAAACGGGTTATCCACTAGAGATGCTTAGCCTTGATATGAGTCTGGACACTGATCTGGGTATTGATTCAATCAAGCGTGTTGAGATTCTCTCAGCGTTGCAAGAAAAACTACCCTGGTCGGCTGCAGTGAATCCGGAAGAATTAGGGACCTTTCAGTTTTTACAGCATATTGTTGAGTTCATCGTTGCCGGAAGACCCGTTGTTGAAAAATCAACACAGATAGCGGTAGTCGCTGAGACAAAACAGACTACACCAGCTGACAAGCATTTTGAAAAAGTGTTATTGAATATTGTCTCTAAAAAAACGGGTTATCCGATTGAGATGTTGGATCTGGAGATGAACTTGGATAGCGATCTGGGTATTGATTCAATTAAGCGCGTTGAGATTTTGTCGGCATTACAAGATGCTATGCCCAATTTGCCCATGGTTAGTCCTGATGAGTTGGGGCAGTTACAAACCCTAAGTTCGATAATAGAATTATTTATATCAGAACAAACTGAGAATGCACCAGAGTCGGCAATATTGTCTGCACCTCAAACAAAAAAGCATGACAACGATTTTACAGAAAAATTTTTAGAAGTAGTGGCAGATAAAACCGGTTATCCGACAGAAACATTAAATTTAGATATGAATCTGGATAGCGATCTGGGAATAGATTCAATCAAGCGGGTAGAAATATTGTCTGCTATTCAGGAACTCGTCCCTGAATTACCCTCAGTAAGCTCAGATGATATGTCCGCCTTACAAACCCTGCAACAAATCATTGACTATATGAACGCGCGAATAGGAGTAATAGCTCCAAAAACGGGTCAGGTGCATCAGGTAAAACCAAGCAAGTGTCGTGATGTCAAAGAATCGAGATTAGTGCGCAGTGTTGTTCATGCAAGGTCTCTTGATCATGCAGAGAAAAGAAATACGATTGCATTCAATCAGGCTAAAGAGATTTGGTTAAGCAAAAGCGGTGGTGAGTTAGCTAAGCAATTAGCAGAAGAATTAAAAAGTAACGGTTACAAGACACGATTCGTTGCCAAGAATGTAAAACCTAGTGATAAACTGGGCGCTTTAATTATCTTTGCTAACAATCAATCAGACAAACAAACTTTGCTGGATGCTTTTGCATTAATGCAGACCTGTAGCGTATCACTAAAAAAGTCAAAAGGACTTCTGGTTTCGATTACTACTCTAGGCGGTAATTTTGGATTCGATAGCAATGTACAAGGTAGTGCCGATCAAGCCGGTCTCTTCGGACTCATAAAAACAGCAGATAAGGAATGGGATGATGTCAGTTGTAAATCAATTGATATTGATTCTGACTCACTATCGATAGCTTTACTCCAGCAAGAGATCTTTCTTAAAGGTCCGTTAGAAATAGGGTTGGTAGGCGAACAACTTTTCCAACTGTCATTACAAGAGGAAACGCTAGCACAATCACAATCACAAACAGAACATAAGCTGCTTAATGAAAAAGATTGTATCGTCATATCAGGTGGTGCACGTGGTGTAACCGCAGAGATGGCGATAAAACTGGCAGGCACCTATCAATGTAATCTTTTATTGTTAGGTCGTAGTCAGAACCCGAAAGATGAACCTGAATGGTTGACGACATTAACTGAACCAGTAATGATGAAAAAAGAAATTCTCAATAATTCAGGAGAAAAGCTTAAGCCTGCTGATTTGGAAATGCGTTATCAATCGATATTAGCTAATCGTGAGGTAAGAAACTCTCTACAACGTATCGAGAAAACAGGCGCGATGGTCCAATACGCATCTGTAGATGTTACTGATGCTGACGCCGTTGCCAATGTGATCGATATGGCACGCATAGAGTTAGGTAATGTGACAGCTGTTATTCATGCCGCAGGTGTCCTTGCTGATCGCTTAATCGAAGACAAGACAGCTGAACAGTTCGACGCTGTTTATGCTACCAAGGTAGATGGATTAAAGAATTTGCTCTCAGCTACTCGAAATGATGAATTGAAGTTGATAGTCATGTATTCATCTACCACAGCACGATTAGGGCGTAAGGGACAGGTTGATTATGCGGCGGCTAATGAAATATTAAATAAAATTGCGCAATCTGAAAATCAAATAAGAAAAGACTGTAAGGTCTTGTCTATCAATTGGGGGCCTTGGGATGGCGGGATGGTAACACCCGCATTGAAAAAACTGTTTGCAGCAGAGGGCGTTGGGGTCATTGGTTTAAACGCGGGCGCAGATTATCTGATACAAGAAATAGAATCAGCTGGACCCGTGGAAACAGTTATCCTCGGCGAAACAGACAACATATTCACGGCGATACCTTTAAATAAGTCATTACCTTTAACAGAGCGTAGTAATCTGACCATTGCATTCGAGCGTAATCTTGCAGTTAGTTCGAATGATTTTCTCAATTCGCATGTCATGAACGGACAGGCCGTGTTACCCGTAGCCGTGATCATCGAATGGTTTGCGCATGGCGCGTTGCATTCGAATCCGGGCATGCAATTTCATGGCTTCGATGATTTCCGCGTATTAAAAGGCATCACATTAAAGATAAATGAAAATATTCATTTAAGGATCCTGGCAGGGACTATGGTTCAGCAAGGTCATTTATCACTAGTGCCGGTTGAGTTACGTTCGGATGATATATTATACGCCAGTGCCGTCATGGTATTGGTTGATGATTATGATGAAAATGTGTTACCAAAACTTAAAGCGGTCAAAGGCACTTACCAATATCAACAAGGTGAGTATTATAAAAATGGACAGTTGTTTCATGGTCAGCATCTGCACGGCATAAAAGTAGTAACGCACTGCAGTGGAAAAGGTATTGTTGCTAATGTAAATTCAGCTCCACCACCGACGGCTTGGATGAAGCAACCAATACGTTCCAGCTGGTTGACCGATCCATTAATACTAGATTCTGCATTTCAGATGATGATCTTATGGAGCTTTGAGCAACAGGGGGTTGGTTCATTACCCACGGCATTAGCCCACTACCGACAATATAGTCGATGCTATCCAAGGGACGGTGCTAAAGTAATAGTGGATGTCATCGAACATACGAATCATCGTGCTAATGCCTCAATCGAATTTGTGGATAATAAAGGTACTTTGATTGCATTAATGGAAGGTTACGAATGTGTTCGTGATAGTTCATTAAAATTAGCGTTTAAGGAAAATGCGCTTAGCATTGAAGATTAAGTAATAATATTTCTCTTTGAATCTAATGGCAGAACGTATTGCAATTGTAGGTATTGGCGGAGTATTCCCCGGCGCATGCGATCTGGATGAATTTTGGCAAAATATTTTGTCCGCTAAAGATTCTGCTATTGATGTAGGCACAGATCGTTGGCGGCTGGACCCTGATGATTTGTATTCTCCAAAGCAGGAAGCCGATAAAGTTAATTCTCGACGCGCCTGCTTAATACAGAATTTTGAATTTGATCCTGAGGGATTCAATGTAGATGCAGATTTGTTGAATCGTCTAGATCCTATGTATCAGATTTTGTTGCATGCTGGGCGTAATGCCTGGGTAGATACCAACACCAATGCGATAGATAAACGTCGTGTGGGCATCATCATAGGCAATATTGTTTTACCTACCGAATCATCATCGTTGTTAAGTGATGAGCAATTCAAAACATTATTCGAAACGCAATTAAAGATAAGCTCCAATGGCAAATCTGACACTACTGAAGCACTTAATCGTTACGTTGCCGGTTTACCGGGTGGGTTATTAGCAAAGGCCCTAGGTCTTGGTGCGGGTGCCTATACTTTAGACGCAGCTTGTGCTTCGTCACTCTATTCACTGAAGTATGCGATAGATGAGTTAGTCTCGGGCCGAACTGATGCGATGTTAGCCGGCGGTGTATCACGCCCCGATAGTCTCTATACGCAGATGGGATTCTCTCAACTCAATGCTATTTCAAAATCTGGTCGTTGTTCTCCATTCGATAGCAAGGCCGATGGTCTGGTTGTCGGTGAAGGCACTGGCATTTTTGTGCTTAAGCGTTTAGAAGATGCAATTGCACATAATGATCATATCTATGCAACGATAGCAGGGATTGGGCTTTCGAATGATATTGAAGGCAATATTATGTCACCGGACACAGAAGGACAGTCTCGTGCGATGCAATCTGCTTATGCTAAGGCTGGCTGGTTGCCAAATCAAGTACAGCACATTGAATGCCACGGTACCGGAACACCTGTTGGTGATGGTGTTGAATTCAATTCTCTAAAGAATCTTTGGAAACAATATCATGTCGAAGGCGAGTGTGTGATTGGTTCCGTAAAAAGTAATGTGGGGCATTTATTAACGGCGGCGGGTGCAGCGGCATTGATGAAAACATTACTGGCGATGAAGCATGGTGTCCTGCCACCGACAGCGAATTATGAGACGCCCTCAAATAAAATTGATTTAGCAAATAGTCCGTTTAAAGTCTTAGCCGAAGCAGCGCCATGGGAAGTGAAAATCAATATACCTCGACGAGCAGCAATTAGTGGTTTTGGTTTCGGTGGTATAAACGCACATGTGCTACTTGAGCAATATGACACAGGCACAGTTGCTAAAAATAGTGCATCTTTAGCACCAATAGACAAAGCAGATATTGCCATCGTTGGCATGGATTCCCATCTGGGGCCTTGGCATGACCAGTTAGAATTTGATGCGGCTGTTTTGTTTGGCGAAAATGAGTCTGCAGCTCAACCAAGAAATTGGTGGGGTGCTGAAACAAACGACTGCAAAGGTTATTTAATTGATGAAATTAAAATACCTTTAGGGCGTTATCGAATACCCCCTGCGGAATTAAAAGAGATGCTGCCGCAACAACTGTTGATGTTAGAAGTGGCTGCAAATGCATTGGAGGATGCAGGTCTTTCAGAACTTACCGCTGAGCAACAATGCCGAACTGGTGTCTTTATCGGTATTGCGCTTGATTTAAATACGACGAATTTTCATTTTCGTTGGCTGCAGAAAAAGTATGCGCGTGAATGGTTACAAGGCTTAGGCATTGTATTAAATGAAAGCGAATTAAATGAATGGATAGTGAAACTTCGTAAGGCTAGCGGCCCTGCATTGACTGCGAACCGTACCATGGGTGCATTAGGTGGTATTGTTGCCAGCCGCATAGCACGTGCGTTTCGAATTGGTGGTCCGTCATTCACCGTCTCCGCAGAAGAGACCTCAGGACTGCGTGCGTTGGAATCTGGTTTACGTGCCTTACAACAAAATGAATTAGACCAGGTCATCGTCGGTTCAGTTGATCTGGCTAGCGATCTAAGAGCCGTAAAAGGTCATATCGAATATCATCAACACACAAACGTTGCAGATGGTGCCACCGCATTCATTTTGAAGCGTCATGAAGAGGCACTATGTGATGGTGATAAGATTTATTCCATTATCAAAGGGTTTGGCGCCGCCTCGGCGGGTGGCTGTGATGACAAAAAGGATAATCTCGCTGCTCAAGTCGAGTCGATTCAAAATGCATGTATAGATGCGCGATGTCATCTAGATGACATCGATCACATTACACTTGCCAGTGAAGCAGGATATCTGGCAGATATTCCAATTTTTAAAAATGTAAGTATAAATGAGTTTCCATTAGGGCATAGCGGTGCTGCGACGGGTTTATTTGCTGTTGCCAGTGCAGTTAGCAGTTTACGGTATCGTTTACTACCAACAACACAAGATTCTCAAGTACATTACTGGCTAAAAGATCGCATCAAAGGAACAAGAAAAAACTTAGTCAATGCAACTAGCCTCGATGGTAATGCTATTAGTGTCCTACTTGAAGAAAATGATACAGCGCCAATAGCTAAAATAAATTCCGCAAAACTATTCATTGCTGCTGCTAAAAATTCACAGACCTTAATAAATAAGATTAAAAAGTTATTATTTTCTGACGCGCCTCAATATAATCATGATGACGGACAATTACGCGTTGCATTATTTGTGAATGATAATAATGAATTTAATCTTGCCTGTGATGAGGCTATCAATGCTATACAGACTAATCAGCCCATAGATAACGGTCGTTGTTTTTATTCCGTTGCCCCTATGGCATCACAAGGTAAACTTGCCTTTGTATATCCCGGCTCCGGTAATCACTTCTGGGGTATGGGACAGGAATTGGGTGTCGCCTTCCCAAACGTATTAGAAAAACTGAATTCAGAAAATGATTCATTGGCTTCACAATTTGCCAAAGGACGTTTTTGGCAGTCACAAAATAGTAAAGCAAATCTTGATAAAGTATTAAGCCATGAAGAGGTTATCTTCGGTCAGGTTTGGTTAGGGACTTTCGTCAGTGATGTTGTTACTAGTTTTGCGATTAAACCAGATGCGGTCATTGGCTATAGTCTCGGTGAGACCGCTGGTTTTTTCTCAACACGTACCTGGACGGCGCGGGATGAAATGCTACAGCGTATTCAGAAAAGCACCTTGTTTACCGAAGAGCTTGCAGGGGCCTGTACCTCAGTACAAAAAGCCTGGGGTACGAATGAGCCAATTGATTGGGCCTTAGGTGTGATTAATACCAGTGCAGATAATGTTAAAATCGTATTAGAAAATTATAAGCACGTGTATTTATTGATTATCAATACACCGAATGAATGTGTGATTGGTGGTGACCGCACAGCATTAAATAAGGTAGTCAAAGTACTCGCAGCTCAATATCATCCGCTTTCAGGGGTGACCACGGTTCATTGTGAAGTCGCAAAGCCTGTTGCGCAGTCCTATCGCGATTTACATCTCTTTGAAACAACATGTCCCGACGATGTGACTTTCTATAGTGGTAATCGTGGTGGTGCGTATAACGTTACTCAGGACTCTGCTGCAGATTCAATTTTGGATCAGGCGTTGGCGCCTTTTGATTACACCAAGGTCATTAATAGTGCCTATGAAGATGGTGTGCGTTGTTTTATCGAGATGGGGCCGGGTAGTTCTTGTACCCGAATGATTGATCAAATCCTTATCGATAAACCATATTTTGCCAAAGCAATATGTGTCAAAGGACAGGATAGTATTGATAATGTCATGCAATTATTGGCAAGACTCTATGTCGAAGGTGTGTCAGTTGATTTGTCGCAGCTTGATAGTCCAAAAGAAACTAATAAAACAGAATATAAAAATTATATTAGCGTTAAGACTGGCGGTGAACCTTTTAAAGTACCCTTACCGCCAAAGGGTAATGAAGATGAGATAAGCTCAGCCGTCGTTGAATTAAAGCAGAAACAGACAAGGGAAGAAGTTGTTCAGATTGATCGGCAGCAACACAATATGAGCTCTTTACCGATGGATGCTAACGACGGGCTGCAACCAATTATCGAACAGATGCAACTCGCAGGACAAGCACGCGCGGAAGCGCAAGCAGCTTTCTTGCGTGTCAGTCAAAGTATGACAAAGACGCTCGAGCAAGCTATCAATATGCAAATGCAGTTAATGGCAGAGACTGATGTAGAGATGTCACCATCTTCTCATTGTCTAGAACAACGTGTACGCAGCGAAGAGATCGAATGTCAATTTGATAGAGCGGCATGTTTGGAGTTTGCCGTCGGGTCTATTGGTAACATGTTGGGTGAGAATTTTGCTGACATCGATCAATATCCTTCACGGGTGCGTCTGCCCGATGAGCCATTAATGTTGGTTGATCGTATTCTCGAAGTGAATGGTGAGGCAGATGCCTTAACGCATGACTTAGCTGCCCATGATGTCATAACCAAGGGCAGTGTCATCACAGAGCATGATGTCTTGCCCGATGCCTGGTATCTAGACTTAGGTCGTATCCCAACCTGTATCGCCGTGGAAGCAGGACAGGCCGACTTATTCTTGTCGGGATATTTAGGCATAGATCATATTACGAAAGGTTTGGCGGTCTATCGCTTACTCGATGCCCGTATTACTTTCCATGGATCATTACCGACAGCAGGGCAAACGATTCATTACGATATCCATATCGAGCAGTTTTTTAGCCAAGGTGATACATGTCTATTCCGTTTTAACTTTGAAGGGACTGTAAACGGTCAACCACTACTCACCATGACACAGGGTTGTGCCGGTTTCTTTAGCCAACATGAACTCGATGCCGGGCAGGGTATTGTGCTGACCAGTATCGAAAAACAAAAAACCGAGGGTAAGTTAACTGAAGACTGGCATCAACTTGTGACGATGAATGTCGAACGTTATGACGATGAACAATTGAATTCCTTGCGCGATGGCGATCTTGTTTCATGTTTTGGAAATGACTTTGCAAAGATAGGCTTAAATAATCCGGTCGGTCTACCTAGCGGTCGTATGACCTTAGTTCATCGCATACTTAATCTGAATCCTGCTGGTGGACGATTTGGTATCGGTCAGATCACAGGCGAAGCCGATATACGTCCAGACGATTGGTTTCTGACTTGTCACTTTGTCGATGATCGGGTTATGCCGGGCACTTTAATGTACGAGTGCTGTTTACATACCTTACGTGTTTATCTCCTACGTATGGGCTGGGTTGGTGAAATGGATGAGTTTGTTTATGAACCGATGATTGGCGAAGTCAGTCAATTAAAATGTCGAGGTCAAGTAACTGAAGAAACCAAGGCGGTTCAATATGAAATCACGCTGAAAGAGATTGGATACAAAACAGACGGCACTCCTTATGTCTTGGCCGAGGCATTAATGTATGGTGACCATCGCGCTATCGTGCAGATAAAAAATATGTCGGTACAACTGAGCGGTTTAAAACGCGAACGGCTGGAAGCGCTTTGGACCAATCAAGTAACAACACAAAGAAAACAAGTCTTATTTGATAACGAATCAATACTCGCCTTTGCGATTGGTAAACCCTCAGAGGCCTTTGGTGATCGTTATAAGGTATTTGATAGCGAACGTAAGATCGCACGTTTGCCAGGCCCGCCGTATAAGTTTTTAGATCGCATTACATCAATCAAAGATTGTGATCCATGGGTACTCAAAGCGGGCGGTATTATCGAAGCCGAATACGATATCCCTGCTAATGACTGGTATTTCAAGGAAGACAATCAACCCTATATGCCGTTTGGAGTATTGTTAGAAGTGGCATTACAACCTTGTGGCTGGTTAGCCGCTTATCTGGGTTCGGCATTAACCAGCGAAACTGATATTTCTTTTAGAAATCTGGGTGGTAAGGCGACTCAATTTATTAAAGTCTCACCAGATATGGGCACTTTAACCACCAAGGTCAAGATTACTAATGTCTCTCAATCGGGTGGTATGATTATTCAGAATTTTGATTACGAAATGCATGCCGATACGGGCATAGTCTATAAGGGTAGTACCTATTTTGGTTTCTTCTCACATGAAGCCTTGGCGGAACAGGTCGGGATTCGGGATGTTGTACCGTATAAGGCAAGTCAGGAAGAACAAGCGAGAGGTAAATCATTTTCCTATCCTCCCGAAGCACCAATGCCAGCAGATATGATGCGCATGATCGATGAAATTACCTTATATGACTCAGATGGCGGCTCAAATGACTTAGGATTCATCGAAGGAACAGCTAATGTGAAGGAAGAGGCTTGGTTCTTTAAGGCACACTTTTATGAGGACCCTGTGTGGCCGGGTTCACTAGGACTTGAATCCTTTATGCAGCTATTGAAGGTCTTTGCTTGGGAACGCTGGCAGGATGAACTGGAAATAGGCCAATTCGTCTTCGAAAGTATGGCTCTGAATCAACACCACGAGTGGGTGTATCGCGGGCAGATATTGCCGGTGGATGACAAGGTTACGGTACAGGCAATCATAACCGAGATTGATGATCGGAGCAGAACCCTAAAAGCAGATGGCTTTTTGACCGTAGATGGCAGAATTATTTATCAGATGAAAGATTTTGCGCTCCGAATCACTTAGAATGAGTATATGAAATATTCACGCGTACATATGGAGTCTATCGGCTATGAATTGCCACCGGTAGTGATCACTTCCGAGGACTTGGAACAACGGCTAATGCCGATGTATGACGCACTACATATAGCACCAGGACAATTAGAAGCCTTGACGGGCATTCATGAACGTCGCTGGTGGGAAGAAGGCCATATCTTGTCTGATGGCGCTGCAAATGCGGCCCGAAAGGCCTTAGAACAGTCAAATGTCGAGGCAAAAGACGTTGAAGCACTGGTTTACACCGGTGTTTGCCGAGAAAATTTTGAACCTGCCACCGCTTGTGCTGTAGCCGCGCAATTAGGCATTAGTGACGATGCCAATATCTATGATATTTCAAATGCCTGCTTGGGTGTTATGAACGGCATTATTGATATCGCTAATCGCATCGAATTAAAGCAGATCCGTGCCGGCATGGTCGTATCGTGCGAGACCTCACGTGAAATCGTTGAGATCATGATCGAGCGCATGTTAAAAGACAAAACGATTGATATGTTTTCCAGTTCTCTGGCAACGCTAACGGGCGGTTCAGGCGCCGCAGCAGTATTATTGACAGATGGCTCGTTTGATAATAAAGAAACACATCGCCTGTTGGGTGGTGCAAATCAATCTGCACCAGAACATCACAAACTTTGTCGTTGGGGTGTTTCAATATCACCCGTCGCCATCGGTGAATTTGTCTTTTCTCCAGATAAGTTATTAGCAGCAATTGATCAAATAATGAAACCTGATGTTATCCCTTCAGTTGTTAAAGAAGTGATGTCTAGTGATAAGTTACCACCTGCTTTATCTAGCGTGTTACCTAAAGAAAAGTTACCAGCGGCACTGTCTGAATTCATGTCGACTGATTCTGTCTCCGTTTTAAAGCATGGCGCCATTTTAGGTGTAAAAACCTGGGGTTCCTTTTTAATGAAGATGGGATGGGCTAGAGATCAAGTTGATAAAGTGATTTGTCATCAGGTTGGAGAAGGCCATCGTGATACAATATTAAAAGAACTTGGTATTGCGCCTGAAAAAGATTTTAGTACCTATAAATATTTGGGCAATATCGGCACTGTCTCGGTGCCATTAACAGCAGCCATTGCTGACCAAAGACAATTCTTAAAGAAGGGCGACAGGGTTAGTTTCCTTGGCATAGGCAGCGGCTTAAATTGTCTGATGCTTGGTTGGGAATGGTAAGGAATCAAACTTGTTAAAACGCTGCTTAATAATTTTTAAAAATTTAAATCTTTGTATTCTCAACGAGTCGTGAATACGGAAAAGCTCGAAGAAAATCCAGTTCAACGTAAAATCATCCATGTCGATATGGATGCCTTCTATGCCTCGGTCGAACAGCGTGATTATCCTGAATATCGTGGCAAACCAGTCGTCGTTGGCGGCACATTAGAACAACGAGGTGTCGTTGCTGCCTGTAGTTATGAGGCACGGAAGTTTGGCATACACTCAGCAATGTCAGCTATACAAGCACATCAGCGCTGCCCTGACGCTATTTTTTTAAAACCACGTTTTACTGCATATCGTGAAGTCTCTGCAGAAGTCCAGGCTGTGTTCCGTGGGTTTACAGATCTGGTCGAGCCTTTATCTTTGGACGAAGCTTATCTGGATGTCACGCATAACCAGGATCATTCAGGTTCGGCAACCTTAATCGCGAAAGAAATCAAACGTTTAATTAAAGAGAAAACCAATCTCAATGCCTCTGCGGGTGTGTCATATAATAAATTTTTAGCGAAGATAG
>ERZ651776.2785-NODE-2785-length-18390-cov-4.843499_pt1 | contig 18390 bp, 12 predicted proteins | sample MGYA00514761_ERZ651776 | MGnify/ENA metagenome assembly ERZ651776 | reverse complement strand
TTGATGATTCTGTCACCCCCCTCCCCCCCACCACCACCATCATCACCACCGCCACCGCCACCCCCGCCCCCGGCCACAGCCACATTGACACATTTTTTTCTTGGGAATTTCTTCTTTCTAATTTTCTTCTTCTTTGTCATCTTTGTCGTCGGGGGGCTCGCCTCTAATCTCTTCTGTAATACCACAGGTTCAATGCTCCCTCCTCTGCAGCTGTTTGCAAGCCTTGCAAGGATTGGGGAGTTGGGGCTAGTTTTCGGCCGCACAGCCAGGGGAGCAGTTGAGATCATTGAAGGAACAAATTTGATATTTCCCGAGGTGACGTTCCTTGGTTGCGCATCAAGAGCCATGTATGTGCTTGTACCGAGAGAAAAGGTGGAAGTATCGTTGGAATACGACAGCGTGGAATTATTGAAATAGTCTTCCACCGAAGTGTCGCTGGTTGCAGCATAATCTATGCTGTCACCGAGGCTCTCTTCACTATCTGCGTAGGCATGATAAAGTTTCTTCTTCCCTGTATTTGCATTTGTTTTTGTTTTTGTTTTTACAGTAGAGGGCGGGATGCCATTGGCAGCGCGAAATTCAGCCGCCGTCATCCTCACTGGTTCTACGAACAAAGCTGGATTTTTGTAGGCTGACAATTTCTGCATCATTCATCCACCAATCACAAAACAATACCATCAACACAACACAACACAACACAACAGACAATTAAGAATGGAATTAGCAAAAACTGAGCATACATCACAGAAACCTCATAAACAAGCCCGTCTCGTCTCATCTCGTCTCGTCTCGTCTCGTTTCTTCTCACCTTTGAATGACTGAACATACTGCTGCTGAGCATATTACCCAATTTCATATTACCCCCTGTCTCATCGAAATCTTTGCTCGGGCTCTCCCTACCTTTGACAGAGGTGTCAAAATCTTTTTTAGAGGACTGAGCGGCGTAGAACTGACTCATTATCGTCGCTGCACGGCCATCGGAAGTGAGCGACAGAGACATAGATGGTTGGACTGGTTCGTTGAAGGAAAGGCTGAAGTCTTTTCGTAGAGATGGGGGAGCACCAAGAGCGCTCAGTCTATCCTGTATTTTCTTCTTCCCCCTTCTCCGCTTACTTTCGTTCGCCTTGCTAACGGATGACCTTTCAATAGAGGGCAACTCTCCAACGCTATTTTCTCTGGAAATTCCCATATCTTCTCTGAACTGCTCTGCAAGAGGGAGCGGGTCGGGGAGTTGGAGTTGGTCTAGAGTTATTCCCTCCTGTTGTTATGCAACAAGAATATCGAAAGTAACTATACAGCAGATTATTGGATGTGATGCGTAGCCAAAATGAACATTTTACTGAACTGAAAACCAACAATTGTAAGAGACTAACTCATTCTCAAGAAGCAACCCCACGCACACAACAAAAATAAAGGCCAAATTCCCCTCCTTATATTTATTCCATTATCTGGGCAAAGAAAGTTTTTTTTCTCTGTAGTTGCTGTACCGTCATAAGAACACACCAGGATGGATGAATAAAACAATTTCCTCACGACTTTCCCCCTGTACCTACAACAGCGCAACAACACCCGAACTGAACTCAGTTAACACGACAAGATCAACGACAGCCACGACAGGAACAGTAACGGCTGCGAGCTCAACGGCGATACAGACGGGATAGACGGACGAACGGCGGCGGCACCAATAATCAGCATGGCAGACTCTGTGGTTGAGCAGCAACCCTCAGTTACTCCTTCTTCTCCTTCTTCCAACCCCTTGAACGTGTCTTCCCCCCCCTCCCCCTCAACTCCCCTCTCTATCCCCGTAACTAGCAATCCCGTTTCTGATGCGGAAGATTGCAATCAGACTGCCAAGGTGACCGAGGCCGAACAGCAGCGATTAAGTCTCCAAGAAGCGAACGAAAAAGCAGCTCAAGAACTTGCAGCCCAGCAGAGCCTACTCCAAAATCAGGAAGCTATGCTCCGGGAGGAGCAAGAGAAACAAGAAGCGTTTCTCAGAGAGCTTGAAGCCATCAACAAGAAGAAAGAAGCCATCTCAAAAAATGTGGCGGAAATCAAACTGAAATCTCCCGAGCTGAAAAAACACCTGGAAATGAACCAGTCCGATCTCCGAGACCTCAAAACCTCCTTAGAAGCCGGGGAAGGCGAATGCGCAGATCTCGACGAGCAAATAAACACCATCACCGTGAAAAAGACAGAAACCAGCAAACACCTCGCGGAAACAAAACGGCTGCTGCAAGAAAGACAAGAGGTCTTCAAACAGACCGTCTCAGATGAAGAGAACCTCATGCGCGAGCTGAAGGAGATTTCTCGCCTTGAAGCTGTAGAGAAGCAGAGAATCGAAGACCTCAACGCGCTAAAGTACAACTCTGCCGTCAAAATCGAGTGTCTTGCGAGGAAATACTTTGCCCGTCGGCGGAAGCGCCACAAAATTTTCCTGCGCGCTCTCGACCAGCACACGAGAAAAAACAAGAGCATTCAGATCCAGTCGCAGATTCGAAGGTATCTAGCAACACAACATGTGGCCTACTTGTTCCACCAAAAGTACCTTCGACTTTGTCTCGATAGTACCGTTAAGATCCAGTGTTTGGCAAGGCGCTACTTTTCCGCTAAGCGCGTAAAATTCATGAGAATCGATGATGCAAATAAAAGAAAGAGAGCGAAGGAGATTCGGGAAGAGACCGAGCGGCTGGAGGCTGCTCGCTTGGCTCGCGAGAAAGAAGCCGCCGAGCTAGAAAAGTTCAATCGTCGCCAAGAAACATTGCAGAAACTAGCGGACGAGAAGCGCGAACGGCACTTCCACATTCTCTCGCGATCGACGGTGCTAAAGAGGAGTAAGTTATGTCTCGTTCGGGCCTCTCTTGACTTACCTCCCTCTTTGGCCTGCGTGTCGGACATTGTCGTTTGCTTACGGCGTTTCCCTGGCGATTTGAGCATGGTCTGTGACGGCATCAAGGGGGTCCTGTGCTGCTGTAAATTTTGTCCGACACTGGCCCACTTCCTCTTGGACTGGGGCTTCTTGGGCGTAATCGCCAAAATTTTGGAAGTTCACTCCACCAAAAATACCATCGAACTCGAACCCGAAGACGGAGGCAATTTGAATATCCTTAACAGTGGTGTACAAAGCGAAATAGCTCAAGTGGTGTCGATGATTGACAGGCTAAATGGTTACCTTTCAGCCGCAGAGGATCTCACTCAAGCGATGCCGGGAGCAGAAGTCGTGGACAAACAGAAGCTATCTCTTTTGCAGAGAGAGATGCCGCTGCCCGAAAACGAGTTTTGGGAGCGTCTTGGGGGTGCAGGGAGCGACGGGCGAATAAACGAGGAGAAATCCTGGGAGGAGGTACAAATAGACGAAGTCCGGCAAGACGAGAAAAAAGACGAGTTTCTCGATTACAGTTTGAGTCTCGAGAATCAGAGCATAATTTCGAGTTTATTCCTTCCCGACGATGCCAAGCCGAAGGAATTCGATTTGAGCATTAGCAAGTTGTCCCCTCCCCTTATTCCTCCACCGCCAATGAACTCCCAATATGCCGTTCACCAGCAGCAGGCAAGTAACGAAAGTTTAGGCGACAATGCAAAATACAACGGCAACAACGTCTCGGGAAACAATAAGAGCCCGCACCACGTCCACACGCCTTACGCGATTCCCCTCACAAAAAAGAAGAAACCACCAAAGCAGAAGAAGAGAAACCACCCAAAACATTTGGTCAGCGACATGATTCCGGAATCCTTTGAGCTGAAAGATGAAATCAATGCGCAGCAGGACAGTGGACTCGTGCGGTTTGAGAAGAGTGACGAGCTCTTTTACAACGATTCGACGATATCCAATACTCGCTCTGAGGACTTTGAAAAGAAGAATCCCGCCTCCGCGAGCAATATTGTGTTCCAGAACTCCTCTAGCGTTTTCATTAACCAGACCCTGGACCTGGAAGAGCCAGGAAATAGCATGCTTTACTTTGAAGAGGGCACTCAGGTCCTTGTGCTAGAAGGAAGGGACGGAAAGGCCATCAAAGGCCTGGGTGAGGACGGGGAAGGTGAATTCTCTCGGTTGAAAATGGAGGGAGGGCCCGTCCCTGCTCTGACGACCGCAAATGACGCGGTTTCTTCTACTGCTACTCCGGGCGCAGAATCAGAAGAGTCCGCGATCGAGCAAAAGTTGATACAAGAGCACTTGAACGATCAGGACTTTACCCTGACGGACGTCTACGCGGACGCAGTTGAGGGCGGTTCAATTCCCGGGATGAGCAATTTCGGAGCATGGCCTGACGCTGAAATCCGGGGAGAGATATCTATGAACAACAACATTCAGTCAAAAGGTGGGAACAACGGCCGAAAACCTCCCTCTCGCTCTCCCGCACAGAAAAAAGTCAATTCTGCTAAGCGGAAAGACGTCCGGTCACCGATGCCGTCGTCGCAGTCATCGTTCCCATCCCCATCCCCATCTCCAACCCCGTTCTCGTCTGAAACTCCATCGCCATCGCCATTACCGTCAAAACCGCTTTTGTCGAAGACAGCTCCTAAAAGCAAACAACCGCAGAAACGCCCCAGCTCAGTGGAGAAACTTGACCCAATCGAAAGAAGCAACAACGACACGTCGCGAGCTAACGCCACCATAAAGTCATCCCCCAGATCACGTGTTCCCACGCACGGTCCAACCCCCAAAAACCTTCACCAACACAAGACAGTACAGAAAATCTTTCGAAACGCTGCCCCGCCGAAGATTAAAGCCCCCTCAAGGTTTGACTTTACTACCCCCTCCCTCCTCCCCCTGGAAGACGAATCATCAATCCCCGGAACTTCTTCGAGATCAAAATCTAAAGTGACCACCTCATCCCTCGGGCGCCGACACTCTATCCGTGATATGTGTGCAATTTTCAAGGTGATGGATGACAATGACAGCGGGACTCTCCCCGCAAGCAAGTTTGGCGCAGCGATCGTCGCGATGGGAAACCTAAAGGTAACGAAGCCTGAAGTGAAACAATTATTGGAAGACTTCGGGGTAGAGAATGAAAGGGCCGAGATCGACTACGCTGAGTTTGCATCCACGGGGCAGATTATCATGATTAAGAAGCCACTGAATGACAGCACCGGTGTACCCTTTACACCGTGGAAGAACCAAATATTGCGGCCACCCCCAGAGCGAAGCGCGCACATTGAACAAACCTGGGAAAACCACGTGAAATGGTTCAACAAGCGGAGGGAGCACAGCATAATCTGGCTAGTAAAGCGGGCGGTGAGGGCAGAAAAGCACATCCGGAAACAGAGGAAGTGTAAGAGGATGCTTGAGGTGAGCGCAAAGAAGGCAATCGCCGCGCTCGAGCTTGCCGATATGGGCAAGGCAGCATTCCCAAATTTGAAGAAAATGGTCGTGGCATCGAGGTGGCTCATCACGAAGAGCAAGAAAGCTCGCCGACACAAGCTTCGGCAATTAGAGGCCCACGCCTGCCTTGTCCAGTTTGTGGACTTCGAGAGCACCAAAAAGAGGCTAGAAAAGCTGAACCAGAGGAACTACAGCCAAATATACTTTTTGGACAGCAGGAAGCTGATTACATTTAAGAGCTTGGCGAGAATAGCTGAGGCGGCCCGGATCGCCTACGAGGCAAAGATCAAAGATGTTCAGTGGCTCCACGATCTTGCCTTTCGGGCGAAAGCATTCTATGCCAAGAGGATCGAGGTTCTTGGGTGGTTAGCAGAAAGGGCGGAAAGGGCGCACGCCCATTCAGACAAGCAAGAGAAAGCACTGGCGAAGCTGAAAAGGAGAGCCAAGAAATTCAAGAAGCTTTCCGACGCGCGGGTGAATAACGTAATTTACTTCACTGCACGGTCGGAAAGGGCCGCCATTTTTGTCACCATCAAAGAAGATGCAAACGCATGGCTGAAAAACTGTGGGTCCAAGAGCAAGCGCTACACGGTTCTGTACGAGGAAGCAGTGGAATTCTTGAGGACAAGGGGGTATGAGAGCAAGAACTTTGAGCAAATGGTAACAGACGCCAGAGAGTTCCTGAGGAATAGGGTTGGCGAAGCGAGGCGATACTTCAATATTCGAAACGAAACACAGGCGGAGCTGTCCAAGATTGGCCTGGGAGCGAAAAGACACTACGCGGCCTGTTTGAAGGCGAAAAAGTTGCTAGTGCAGAGGACGATTATGGCCCGAATGAGAAAACAGGAAGGAGACCAGGCCAAAAATGATCTCGCTCAGTTTGTGGAGGATGCCCGTGTCCAAATTCACCGGCAATTCGTATCCGATGCCGTGCCAAAGCAGGTGAAAGACATGGAAAAGGTGGTAAAAGCCGAAGACAAGGAGGTTCATGCAGCCCGGACGAAGCTCAGCAACCAGGAGAAATTCAGAGAAGAAATGAGGGACGCCTTTAATTACTACGACACAAGCGGGGACGGTGCCATAGACAAAATTGAGTTCAGGAACATGCTGAAGGACGGGTCTCTGCTAAAAGTACCCGCTGAAGAAGTTGACGATTGCTTTAGCCAGATCGACAAGGACAAAGGCGGAGACATCGACTTCGAGGAATTCTTTGCTTGGTTTAATTATGAGTGGAGCAAGGATGCCAACGGACACGTCGACAAGACAGGCGCGGCCGATAAAAGGAAGAAGAACTTTCTGTGCAGCAAGGTTATCAGTGCCAAGAAGAGAGGGATAAACCGGCTGCTCGCTCTGTACGAGGAGGGAAAATTGGACGACGACTTTGGGGGAAAGCTGGACAAAAACATGAGAGGAGCAGAAAACAAAGAAGCCGGCATCGGTTTAAGTCACATCGAAGGCTCCAAGGAGGACAGGTGGTGGCTCACAGCCCCGGAACAGCTCGAATATGGGGGTTGGGAGGGATATCTCGAGAGGAAGGCAGAAAAGGAGGAATCACTAAAAAGCAAAAGGGTGCGAATGAGTGAGCTCGAAATAGAACAATCCGAGAAACGCAAGAACGAAGATGAGAAGAAGGCGCACCAAAAAGAGGATCTCGCCCATGAGGACTTTGAAGAGCATAAGGCGGATAAACTCGAGGCCATGAAGAAAAAGTTGAGGGAGCGAGCAGCCAGCAGCGAAGCTTGAGAGTCGCGAATGAATTAAAATAGATTGTTGGAATGAGGATGTATGTTTTTGGCGCTACTTTCGTTGTGGTTCTTCTTTACACTTTCAAACTATAAATTCCTGAGAAGAGAAGGCAACCAACGATTCCTGGAAAGCGTCGTATAATAGCTGCGTCCACTTTGGAAGCAGCTCGTCCCGAAGCTGGGTGAACTCCTCCCGCCCAAGCTTATGATCGTAAACGAAGGCCATTATCGCTGTTAGAGGGGGCTCGCGCAACGAGAGAGTCAAAGAGGTTTCGGTCACATTTTGGTCGACCCGCAAAAAAAATGTTTCACGGTGATCCAACCTTTCAATCACTGCATCACAGGCTGCCTCCGAAGCCTCGAAGAACAAACACATTGACTTGTGCAGAGTGCCGGGGTCCGGGTGTTCGACGACCAGCTCCACAAAGTTAAGCGGATCAGATGCAGACGATTTTTTTACTTGGTCGAATGCTTCCTCTTCATTGCTTCTTTCGCAAGATGTTTCCACCAGAGTCATGAGCTCGCAGCTGTAGCGTTGACTGTGCAGATTTCTCACGGCCGTAATAGAGTTTGCGTGAGTGTGATCGAATAATACCAGCTGTGGCTGCCACAAAGTAAAATTGATGGCGGCGAAAAAGTCGACACTGGTGATATCATCAACCCGCAGTACTCGGAAGCTCCCTAGGAGTTCCTCGAAGCCGAAAGTTCCGATTTGATTCTGATTCTGATCCTGGTCCTGACTCTGATTCTCTCTTCTAGGAGGGGTGAGGGGTTTTACATCAGTCGTTTCCCCCATGGCTGCAAACATTTCTTCGGCGTCGCCGTCATCTTCCAGTGTAATCTTGGAACGCGCGCTGATAAACAACCCCCTCCAGCCATACGCCAAAGCGTACGGTTTTAAGTAATAGCTCGAGCTAATTCCGCTGCTGGTTTTCCCCCCGCCAATCTGGACGAAGACCAATTCTACATCCTCAACGGTCCCAATCCTAAGCCGGCGGACGCAGATGTTAGAGGCGGCGTAATTTCACCCATCGACACTTAAAGGGGGCTATCATCGATTCCGTTCACAGCAAAAATCTCTCTCACCTGTCCAGCTTGTCAAAGGTCGTCAGCCCTAAACTATCATTTTGGCGTCGACGAATTTCAGACTCCATCCGATTTTTATCCGAGAGAGAAATATCCCTCCTCCGCAAAGGCAGGAGGTGATGCATGAAATGAGAGCAGTGCGGAAGCGACGGCATTTCATCACAGATTTCCTTGACGATGGACGCCTCGTTTCTAGGTGAGTGCAGAGCACACACTCTCCAACTCTCGAACCGAACGCAAACAGGAATCTCACTGTCTTGGTCGTCCAGGGTAGTTGTTGTTCCTTTTCCCCGAAGCGCGGAAAGGTCTGCGATGACATTCACTCCTTGCGAGTGCGATCTTAAGAGCAATTCAGAAGCACTCTTGGCAATGGCGCTCAGTATATCCTGCTGCCAGAATACACGGCGGGCGAAGAAGTCAGTGAATGGCTCGGCTCAGCTCGGGGTTCCGGATGACGGATTTCTTCAAAAAGCAATCGCTTACCTCGTCTTCCAATTCCTGCTCAGTGAGATGGCCAAGACTATCAAAAGTATACTCTCGCATCCCCCCACTCAATGAAGACACGTCTTTCCCGTCGAGTATTCCCTCGGCCTTTGTAATCAACTGCGAATTCATGAAAGATTTTTCGACAAAGGAATTGTCCACAAAGAGCGCACTATTAAAATGCTTCTTATACGAGCCCATGGTAGTAAAAAGTTCCCGCGCAGTTTCACCGCACGGTACCAAGTATCCTTTGGTCGTTCTTGCCCTGCCGCAGAACTTCAGCAGCTCCAGCACAAAATTGTCCAAGCTAAACGATATGACAGATTCCTCAAATCTGCCAAAGTGAGGATTGGCATACTTGAAGTTAAAATTAAACATGCTGCCGAGAGCGCGCAGCGAGGAAGAAATGACATCAAGAGGTGAGCACGACAAGAGGTGAGCACGACAAGAGGTGAGCACGACAAGAGGTGAGCACGACATGAGGTGAGCACGACAAGAGGTGAGCAAGACAAGAGGCGAGCACGACAAGAGGTGAGCAAGACAAGAGGCGAGCACGACAAGAGGCGAGCACGACAAGAGGCGAGCACGACAAGAGGTGAGCAAGACAAGAGGCGAGCACGACAAGAGGTGAGCACGACAAGGGCTCGAATCCGCTTCGTTGGTAATCTACAGCCAGCATCTGTGATGCACCTCACCTTTTTTCCGACCTTTCCACATCCCCCCCTCTCCTATACACATTACTAGCGCCAAAATATCGGACACAACTCTCCACTGCATCGAGAGAAATTGAACGAAGTCGACCGCACTCAGCGCCCTTCTGCTCTCGGACAATGGCAAACCTTAAAGTTTCATGTCGCTTGACTTTGACGCCATTTTTGTGCAGGTGAGCGAGCAGCAAGGCTTCATTCTGGCCAAACTCGTCGTCGTTAAAAAGTCGGAAATAGACCGAATCAACGTCATCGAAACAGCCAAAATACGAATTCATGATTGCGTAGTATATTTCTGCAACTAGAAAGAATCACAGTGTTAATTAAGAGAAGCCGAATCAACCGAAGCAAATAAAATAGAACATACATCTTAGCTCTCACGAACATATTTGCTCTCACGAACATATTTGCTCTCACGAACATCTTGGCTCTCACGACATATTTGCTCTCACTCACCTTCTCTTGGAATGATGGCAAACTGATCAGAGATTGGAAAATGATTACTGTTGGTGTGGAACCTGTCTTTAGCAAAGCTTTCGGCAGGTGGAACGGTGGCAAAAAAAGCTATATCGAATCTCGCGCGCACGAAAAAATCGAAATCACCCTTCGAAGGAACCAAGTCGTATAACTCAGCTTGACTCTGGTACAGCAAAGAGGTGCTATTGGAGGGGTAGGATTTGCAACGGTTGGGAACCACCCCGCTCTGGTAGACGCCCAAAAACGTCGCAGCGTAATCAGAACCTTTGAAGGACTCTTCCAGGCTCTTTTTAATTTTGTCCACTTCAGTATCGATGTTTATACCAACGTCATTATTGTGGTTCTTGTTGTTTTGGCTTTCACCTGACAAATTCACCTCGTAGCCACCGCCTCCTTTCATGGATGATGGCATCGATGGATACAGAAAGAGGTGCACGTTCTGCGGACAGCCGGGCGAGAGCCCATCCAGCAAGTTACTCCTGATCGATACATAGGTATCCTTAAAAGATCGAACTTCTCCTGTCATCATTACAGCTATTTGAGGGAAATCAAGACATCCTTTGCATGTCCCGAGACACAGAGTCAAAATGACTCCCCAAGAAGCAAACAACCCCCCTACAAAACCTACTTTCATCTTGTTGAATTCTTTATAAGGAGTTGAAGATATTTGGCGTTTTCGAGTTTCGGCTGCTCCTTTCAAAAAGATTTTACTAGAAACTAGTGTTACATGCAGAAGATGTGTACATGGTTTCTAGTATTACTGTACTCTGTAGTGCTGCTTGCACATTCTGTACAAGCAGCAACTTGTTCACCTGACAGCAGTAGCTGCAGCTTCGAACACTGGCGGCAGTCAGATTGTGCGCTATGGTGCAATGCTGAGGACGACTGCCCGAGGGGTTATCCGGTTGGGGACAAATCAATGTGCGGAGGGTTTTGGAATTTTGAGTGTACATGTTGGGTCGTGGGTTGCTCATTCCCTTGCTTTGCCTGCAACATTGGTTATCGGGAGCAAAGTAATGTCTGCCGTCCTTGCTCCGCGGGGAAGTCATCAAACATCGCCGCGACTTCCTGTTTCAACTGTGCGCCAGGGAAGGCATCATCTGGGGGGGAGGCCTGCTCGCGGTGCCAACCCGGCGAATATTATCCTGACTACAATGGTGTGTCTTGTATCAGCTGCGGATTGTGCTCGGGAGCCGGAGATTGCAGCGGTGGTGTGCACTGGTACTCAACATCGCAGGGTGCCGACCATTGTGATAGGTGTAGCGATGACAGAATCGCGAATGAAGATCACACCGGCTGCGAAAGTTGCGTTCAAGGAAAGTATGTCCTTTCTCACTTGTCACAGTGCCAGTGGTGTGCTCCCGGTAAGACCACAAACGGTGCAGTGGGTTATGCAAACTGCGCCGAGTGCAGCGCCGGGAAAGCGAGCGAAAGGGGGACTCACTCCGATGTTGATCCTCTCCATACCACACAAATTTGCGCTGCTTGTGAGGGGGGCAAATACTCCGACAATGGGGCTTTTGTCTGTATAGACTGCCCACCAGGCGAGTTTTCGGTAGAAAGGGAAAGCGGCAACGCTTATTGTACCCCATGCTCTCCGGGCCGATACGGAAATGCGGATGGATCGCCGTACACGGGAAGCACACTTTGCCTTGCTTGCCCAAACGGAAAGTACTCCACCACAGGTTATTTTCAGTGCCTCCCATGCGACCCCGGTTCGACCTCTTTCCAAACTCCAAACGCTCATACCGGGGGTATGGACGGAGCTTCATCCTGCGTTCCCTGCGAAGCCGGAAAATTCAACGGTGGATCTGATGGTATCTGTGAATCCTGTCCAGCGGGGAAATTCTCTTTAGACGGCGCGCTTTATTGTGAACTCTGCGAATTTGGCCACTGGAGCACGGATGAGGCTTCATTTTGCACCGCTTGTCCAGCAGGCAAGTATCTAGAAGACAACGAGTGCGTTGCCTGTGCAGTGAACACCTACAACAACGAGGAGGCACAGGTGGTATGTAATCTCTGTGGGTTGGGAAAGTACAGCGCGTCAACAAATGCTGATTGCACCGCGCTGGATACCGCGACTTGCACAGGCGCTACTCACTGCCTAGATTGTCCCGCCGACACTAAAAGAGGGCTCACGGATGCCACCGACGACAGCTCCCTTGCAACTGACGATAGTTGTGTTCCCTGTCCTGACGACAGGCACGCAGGAACTGGGTCCCAGATCTGTGTCATGTGTCCGTTGGGAAAGTATAAGCCCGAAGGCAGCACAGTCTGTGTCGACTGCGAGGCCGGAAAACAGCAGCGAGACAATGGTTGCGTCGAATGCGAACTCGGTCGCTATGAACCAGACCCAGGTTCTTTCTCCTGCAGTTTCTGCGATCCAGGCAAGTCCACCCTCGGTGTGATTCAGGTTGACGGACTTCCCACTTCGCCATTCGGCAACACAGTATGTTACCTCTGCGCTACGGGAAACTACAGCACATTACCAGGTGACGCGTGTGAAATGTGTCCATCGGGGAAGAAGGCTGCCGACGTCGGGGAGCCGGACACCACCGTTATCACCGAGGGCGCAAATATCTGCCGCGAGTGCTCGCCCGGACACAAAAGCGACGAGGGAAGCCACGAATGCACCCCATGCCCTGTGGGCAAGTATTCGTACCCGTTCGACTCGAGCCATTCATGCGATTCTTGCAGCCCCGGAAAGTTCACCAATGAAACAGGAAAGTCGTCCTGCGAGAGTTGTTACCCTGGGTTTTGGACGAATAAGACTGGCGCGGTCGCCTGTGACTCTTGCTCTCCCGGTAAGATGACCGGTCAATTCTCTCGAGGGTCGACAGAGTGCGTGGAGTGCAGTGCGGGGAAGTATTCGAATGATGACGACCCTGACAGTTACCGCGGGTGCGATAGCTGCAACGATCTTGGGACTGCAGGGCAGCATCAGACCGAAAACGGGGCTACGACATGCATCGATTGCCCGGCGGGAACTGAGAGCGGCCTTTGGCCGAACGCAGTAGAGTGTACAGAATGCGAGCCGGGAAAATTCACGGCTTCAGCTGCGGACCAGGATTGCGACAACTGCCCCGTCGGTCGCTTTTCTAACATGACGGGCGCGAGTGAGTGTTTATATTGCCCCGACGGAAAATTTTCCAATTGGCTGGGCCGGCCTACATGCCAAACTTGCAATGCGGGAAAGTATAGCAATCAAGATGCGAACTGTGGTTCGGACGATTTGAAGATGACATGCTGCCGAGAGTGTGATGCGGGGAAGACTTCAAGTGCCGGGGGTCCTTGTGTTCAATGCCCGCAAGGAAAATACTCCCTGGAAGGTGCGAGCTACTGCTACACTCTCCCAACGGGCGAAGACATGTTTCAGTGCCCCCCAAGCGAAGAGGTAATGAATGTGTGCAAGTGGTTTTACGTCGACGATTGGACAAACTCGCTCGGTTTGCCGAACGAGAATGACCCTTCCCCCTTTGGCGTGAGCTGTGCGAATTATACGATTTGCTCTTTTGACGTCGTTGAATCAGAGGCGACTGACGAGGTTATAAATTTAGACACATATGTTGTCATGTGCGAAGACTGCGCCACTGATTTAGGATTCATGGGCATCGGTACGATCGAGGGAACCATCGGCAATTGCGCAGGGAAACAGTTTCAAAAATTTTGCTACGAGGGGAATACTCTAGATACGTGTCCTTCCGGGATGCAGTGCGAGTATCAGTACGGCGGTGACGAGGAAACCAGGGGTATGGGAACGCTTGACCCGGACAATGTGGCGAGCCCGTTTACGAGGACCCACGAGGATGACGAGGTCAGTGAATACGAAAGCATACCCGAAACGCAAGCTCACCTCATCTCACCTCATCTCAACTCATCTCAACTCATCTCAACTCATCTCAACTCATCTCAACTCATCTCAACTCATCTCAACTCATCTCAACTCATTTCAACTCATCTCATCTCATCTCATCCAAAAAAATAAAAATAAATTTTTAGGAGATTCCCGAGGGTGTATCTTATAGCATTTGCGAGTCTTACTCCGTTTGCGAGGTCGAGACTGAATTAGGGTACCCAAAGTTGACGGTTGCATGTGAAGCGTGCAAGGACGGATATCTAGGAAGAAGTTTCCTGTCTACAACAATCGGATCTTGTACTAAGGGGGCCGGTAAATTTCCGACGGCTTGTTTCAATCTTGGCACAGACTTCAACACTTGCCCTACTGTGCCTCTTAATCTTCAGCGCCGCTTGAATGCAGAGAGAGAGAGAGAGGAAAGGAGGTTGCTAGGATGCTCGCTTTGCAGCTGCAGGGCAAGCACTTGCGAATTTCCCTGCGTTAGTTGCGAAGCAAGCGAGCATTGCACTTGTGAACATGACGATACTGATTGTGACGAAAGCATCTGCCATCGGGAGGAGGAGGGTGGGGACACGGACGACGTGACGAGCCTACTCGTGGACTGTTTTTACCTCTACGGAGACAGAGAGGACAGCGATGCGAGCGAACGGACGCCATCATGGTCTCATGTCGACGGAGGAGATCGCAGTCCCTTTTACGACTCCTGCCAAGACTATGTTCTGTGTGATTTGGTAACGAGCAGTGGCAGTAGGGACGATTACTGGCTCGGCTGCAGCGAGTGCGCGGCGAACCATTATCCAGCATTGGACCCGACCTTTGACCAGACGACTAAACCTGAGTGCCCCGGGTCGATGAGCGATTACGGCACCCTTCTTCCAACATTCTGTTACAATCTTAACATTGATGCGTTGGCAAACCTGGACTTTGACGAATATTGCCCAGACAATAATCCACACCAAATCAATGTTTGCAACTATTGGAAGAAAAACGATGTGGAGGGTGTTGAGGCTGGTTGGAGCAAGATCAGTCGAGAATACGGTGGTTCCAGCGAAGGAAATCCATATGGCCAGGGCTGCGAAAGAACTTCCTTTTGTGCATTTGACATTGGCGACATGATTTATGACCATTACTACGTCCAATGCATTCAGTGTCGTGAAAATTGGATCCCTATATACGAGGACAAGTTGGAAGCGGCAACCAGTGCGCCGGAAAACTACGACCCAAATATTCACGGCCCGCTTAGTGGTGACGTGTGCGAAGATAGTGCATACGTTCCTAGCGGCAAAATTATTGTCGATTGCGTCCCGGGACCGACTTCGCAGCCGAGCCTTGTCCCCAGCTCGAGGCCTAGCATAGCTCCTCCTGAGACTCACCAGCCGAGTTGTGATGGGTGCATTATCTACGAGGACGAAACCCAGCCAACTATTTTTGAAGACAAGGCGATGATGGGTTTAATATTTTTCCTAACCGTTTCGACGGTTCTCTGTTGCTACTACAGGAGACAGCGGAAAAAAAGATTCGAGTATGACGATGACTATTCGGAGAGAAGCTCTAGCATGACGTCGACAAGCGGTGTCGAGATGCAGCAGAATCCACTAAGCAGACAGTACACACGAAAAGGAAATAGAAGAAGACACAGCACCGAGAGTGAGAGCGAGAGTGAGGGCGAGAGCGAGAGCGAGAGCGACAGTGATAGTCAGAGCGATTACTCGAGCTCCTGGCTGGCCAAACAAGATCCCAAAACTGGAAAGAAATTCTGGTTCAACAGATCGACCAAGGAGGTGAGCTGGGACGACCCTCATCGACCTCAGCCAAAGAAGGGCCCTCGAAAACTAATTGTCGTCGAGAAGCCAGGCCCGATCCATAATAGCGCAAACAAGGAATTTGTTGAAGATCAAGAGGATGTGGATGAGCAACAACCGGTCTCGAAGCGCGGTCCGAACGCCCCTCCTCCACCCCCCGAGCACCTTAAAAAGCTGGCAAAAGACAAGGGAAGCAAAAGGTGGAATGTATTCACCGACAAAAAAAGCGGCAACAAATATTACGTCAATCGGATGACGAAACAAACGAGCTGGACAAAGCCCAAGAATGGTTTGTATTGCGACGAGGTGTGATGTGGTGTGAGGCAGGCAACGAAATGTATAACGTCTAATTTGAAAACTATAAGAGCAAAAAAAAAAAAACTTTAGCTAAACCTTAAAAAAGAAGCAAAAGTCTATAATTACCATCAGCTGTGCTGCACGAAGTACTACTACGGCCCTCTCTCATCTCATGTCTACTTGAACAATGTACTCTTTGCCGGCCCCCAGCCAAAGCTCATTCGCCTGCGAACATAAAAACACCCACAAAGCATATGGTGAGCTCTATGACCCAACACACATTGAAATATTTGAAAGCCCTCATATTTTTGTCACCAACACATTTGCTCATCCAGGGGCAGTGGTGGTCAAGACCCTCGATGCAAACTCCACATGAGCTGCAGTGAGACGTTCTAGGACCCTGAAAAATCTCGCAAATGTCGCAGTATCTATATTGCCGGTAAAGATTTTCATCCTCAAGCACCGACGGAGGAAGCACCTTGGGACCGTTGACAATGCCAGGGTCGCTGAGACTGCACTGAATAAGCCAGTAGTTTGTCGACACTGACAAGGTGTAAACCAGGAGGCGTAGAAAGGTTTTCTCCTTGAATACTCCCACGAAAAACGCCGTAGCGCCCCACAAAAAAAAGTGCACAAAAATCACTCCAAGATAATGCGGTCCGATGATGCAGAAACCGGTCTCGCTGTAAGTTTTCTTGTGCAGGATCCGAGAACGCCCAATGTTCAGGGGGTGCAACGCTTGGGGAGAAAGGGAAAGGGAATCGGAAGGAGATCTTGAGAGGGAAGGCGTCGTCTCAGAAACACACTCCTCTTCGTCCCCGCCCCTAGAATGTTGCCTGTTCATGATGGAGATGGAGGGAGAGGAGAGGAGAGAGCTCAGAATCCAGAAGGAGTCCGAATGTGAGGGAGAGGAGTAGCCCAGGGGCGCTTGTATAGACCTGGATTTTGCTATTCACAGGCGACCAACGCAACCACCACGCAGGATCGCCTCCAATTTATTGAAGAAAAATTACCCGCGTGGTTTTCCCGCACCAAGCGCTTTTGACCCCCCCATCCTCTTCAACCAATCTACACACAAAATAAGTCAATCAAGCGCTTAAAACTTGCAACCTGCGCCGCCTATATTTCGCTCGCGCTAAATCAATGCCCTCGAAAAAATCAATTTTCGAAGAGGTCAGAGATTGCCATGGAAGCTTTGTGCTGGATTCTTTAGTAGTCCGTGAGATAGTGGGGGGGAATCGAGGGGTGTTCGCTACTGAGAAGATCCCTGCCGGTACCCGACTTCTAACCATTGACCAATCATTGGTAATGAAAGCGGAAGAATCACCCCTCAAGAGTGGCAGTGATTGGCTGAAGGTTGTGGTGATGTTGATGGATTTGATGGCATCATCAGCAAGGAGCTCTCACCTCGCGTACCTGGATTCTCTCCCTGCAACGTACGATACTCTGATGCAGTGGAGCGAGGAGGAGGTCAATTCTCTCGTCGGCACGTCGATTCACTCTATTTGCATCAACGACAACACAGAACAAAACTTTCAGAAGAATGTTGTCCCTCTTCTGAACTCCCTCCAGAGCGGGGACGAAGAGAAGAGCGACGTCTTTACTACTTACAGCTACGAGTTATTCTGCAAGGCATCACAGGCAGTTGTTACGCGCGGTTTTCACTACTTGAACGAAGACGACGACAACCTCGAGGGGCCCTCCATCTTCATGATTCCTTGCATTGACATGTTAAATCACGACCCTTCCCCTTCTCGACGTTCTACCGTCTTGAGGCGCGACAAAGCCACCAAGGCGTTCTACATGGACGCGGAGCGGGAAATCAACGCCGGGGAGGAGGTCACGCACACCTACAATTCTTCCGCGAATAACGGCCAGCTGCTGAGAACCTACGGTTTCGTTCACCCCGCCCCTCCCTTTGCGACTCCCGCTCTTCTGTCCAAGGATTTGGTCGAGGCTGCTTGCAAGAGCGTCGCCGGAGAGTTTTCCAAGGCGTATGCCGCCGGGGAGATTTCGGCTTCTGAATCTGGGACAGAAAACGAAGACGACGACGATGCTGACGAAAGGTGGGATCCGTGCGTTTCATGGGATACCAAGGTTGCCCTTTACCGTCAAAGTATTGTCATTCCTCAGGAGTTCACTGTCAGGTGAGGAAGCGCTTTTAGGAAACCAATGCAGTAATGCAGCGAGCAGTAGCCTGGCTGACCCCGTTGCTGACACCGCCTCTCTCTCGCCTCTCTCTCTCTCTCTCTCTCTCTCTCTCTCTCTCTCTCTGAACGCACACAAAAACAGCTTTGAAGAGCCCTTGACAGACGAGCTTTTGACGGCCTGCACGATTCTACTTCTATCTTCGGACATGGCCAGCGACCTCTTCGGCGGCGAGAACTCATCATTGATGGACTACAGCGTGCTGATGGAAGAAGAATATCTTTTTTCGATGATTGGGATGAGCCTTATCGAATCGGCCGATGCAAAAATCAACGAATACGCTACGAGTACCACTTCAGAGGACGAAAAAATACTCGGCGACGACAGAGCGAGTATCAGGGCGCGATGTGCAGCGACAATCAGGCTGGAGGAAAAGCGCAGCTTGATTGCCCTGAAAAAAAAAGTT
>ERZ651776.2782-NODE-2782-length-18413-cov-13.654777_pt1 | contig 18413 bp, 17 predicted proteins | sample MGYA00514761_ERZ651776 | MGnify/ENA metagenome assembly ERZ651776 | reverse complement strand
TTGGGTTAAACCTGTTAATCCATCGAGGGGCTATTTCGAAAAGCCATTAAATGAGATTGCAGTATTTGAGCTGATAGATCTCTTTGAGTTTTTGGATGAAAGTTATCAATCGGGCTTGCCATCCCGAGCAGAACAAACCGAAATTATTCGCTTTTATAATAGATGGGGTTTTTTGGAATGGTACAGCAAAGAGCGTGAAATGGCACCTTGGTTGATTAGATCAATTAAAGAAACATGGGATACGGTAGCCGCCGCTCCAATTTCAATGCAGTTGGTTCAAGACCAAACTGATTTATCAGAAGTTTATGGAAACATTGAGCTTTTGCGCCACGCACTGGGTATAGCCAAAGTGCGAGCAAATAAGACTAAATTTACTTCCTGTGAATACTTAAAAATTTACGGTCATCCACGAGATCGGAAAAAAGGGTCATGCCCGCCAAGATGTAGGATAAAACGCAATGGTAAAAAATCGTGGGGTAAAGGCTGTCAACAAGTGCATGACAATCACAAGCGAAGAGGAAAGCTAAACAATAATTGAAGAAAGGCAGTAAAAATGAGTATTAAACAATATGCCACCAAAACCGCTGGAACGCTGTGGAGGTTAGATATAAAAATAGGTGGTAAGACTATCACCCGTAGAGGCTTTAAAACTCAACTTGAAGCCAAAAAAGAAGAGAGACGTTTACGCAATGAGGCAGATTTTGGTGTAAACCTTACCGGTCCAAAAATGAAGTTATCCGATTACTTAGACTTCTGGATGGGCATCGGTAACTCGCGTGATTGGAGTGAAAACCAAGCAAGCCGAGTGTCTCAGCTAATGACGCCAATCCGAGATAACATCGGGCACATCAAACTCGAAAACATCCGACACTCAGACATCGTAAAATTACGATCGATATTGCGAGAGAAGTGGGCAGACCGCACCGTTAAGCATGCTGAGGTGCAGTTGAAAGCTGCTTTAGAGGATGCTGTTAAAAATAAGTTGATTGCGACCAGTCCGCTTGCAGGGTTTGAAACTGTTTCTATGCGTAATGCTGAACTCAAGGAAATTGAAGTCTTTGAACCATCTGAGCAAATTAAGCTAATAGAGGGAGCAAGAGATTATTCGGCAAAAACTGATGCAAGATGGTTTGCGATAATTTTTCTGGCGTTAAATTCGGGACTACGTAAAGGCGAACTGTTCGCACTTCAGTGGAAGCATTTGAACCTGAAAGATGAGTTGTTGCATGTCCGGCAATCCTTGGAGTTTCCTCCAGGAAAACCTCGTGGTGTCTTGAAGCGTCCTAAGACGAAAGCTGGCCTGAGAACAGTCGAACTGTCCTCGAATGCTTGTGCTGAACTGGCGCGTTACAAACTGGCCACTCAGGAGCTTTTCCTGAAGTTTAGGAAAAAGTTATCGCCGGATGATTTTGTGTTTTTCAGTGATGAGTTTGGACCGTTGCCAAAAGATGCTCTTCGTAGTCGTTGGGAAACTATCCAAAAAACCAACATGCTGCCGATGCGCACATTTCATACTTTGCGTCACACGCATGCTAGTGCGATGATTGCCATGGGAATGGATATAAAGAACTTACAAGAGAGATTAGGCCATACAAGCCCGACGGTGACTTTGAATACCTACGGTCATCTTTATAAAGAGCAAAAGCGTGATGTTAACAAGCGGGCTTTGAATGCTTGGGAAGCTTCACTTCGAGATGTCCGTGACACATCTCATGACAATTTACTGAAAATCGTTGATGGTAGTGCCAAACGTTGAGTGACTAGACTCAAACTGTGCCAGCAATCCGATGCTAGTTCTCATTCGTCTGACAGCACCAGAGCCTGCGAAATTACTTCGAGCGTGAAACGATCAGCCATTGATGACCTCTACGTCGCGTGGGAGATCTGATAGGATTTCGGGTCCGTCGGCGCGTAAAATCACAATGTCCTCAAGGCGGATACCAAAGCGCTCTGGCAGATAGATGCCGGGTTCGATCGAAAACACCATACCTTCTTCAAGGACCGTCTGGGACGATGCGGTGATGTAGGGTGTTTCGTGAATTTCGATACCCATTCCATGGCCCGTGCGGTGCATGAAATATTCGCCGTAGCCTGCATCCGTGATGACACCCCGCGCCGCATCATCAACCACATGCGCCTTCACACCTGGACGGGCGGCAGCCATTGCGGCTTGGACCGCGGCTTCAACAATTGCGTGGACTTCTATGAAGCCTTTGGGCGGCGTTCCCATTACAGCCATGCGGGTTATATCGCTGGAATAACCATCTTTGCCGCCACCGATATCCATCACGACGGCGTCGCCATTTTTCAGAACCGTTTCGCCTGTGTGGTGGTGCGGGAATGCCCCATTGCCACCAGCCCCAATGATTGCGAACAATGGCTTAACGTCTTGGGATGCAAAGCTGTCGCGAATGATATCCGCAACCTGCGTCTCGGTCATGCCCGGTTTCATCGCAAACCATGCGGCCTTCATCGCAGTATCGGCGGATAGGGCGTTGCGTTTCAATTTGACGTATTCATCTGCGTCTTTGCGCATACGCAGCGCACCGACAGTGGTTGCGGTGAATTGACGTTTGGCATCCGGCAAGGCGTCTTGCACTAATCCCGCAAAATCTGCGCGCATGGTTTCGTCCAACACGATGCTCTTGGCATTCATGGCGCCCGATATGTGCAGCAATTCGGCGAACGCTTTGTCTGGTCCGTCTGCATCGCCCCAGGTGTGGAACGGCAGATCGGTTTGTTGGGCGGCACTCTCAGCCTCAAGCGATGGCATAAGAAAGCCCTCGTAACTTTGCGTCACGCAAAGTAGTAAGTGACGTTCATCACCATGAGGGCGCATATCTAGAAGCCACGCGAGGTGCGCACCGGGGCCCATGGCGACAAGGTCGACACCTTCTTCTGCCATGGTTTCACGAAGCTGATCTAATCTGCTCATGTTGTGTCCTTTCAAGAGTCGGTTTCGATAGCGATTTTACGGTATGATGCGCACGCGGCCCTGAGGTTTAGCAGCCTCATCTGACTGTTCCAGGTTAATTGTTAGTGAATGATTGGCTTCTGATCCAGTGGTATGATGGTTTCAGGAGCTGGTGGTCGATAGCCCAATGCACTGTGTGGTTTCTTCGTATTGCAATGTGTCCTCTATTTTCCAATGTTGATAACGGGAAATGCTAAACGCCAAGAAACAGGCTGCTTGGCAACAACAGAGCTGAAAACTCGCAACTACCGTTCCGACGACGAGAAAGGACGATGCTTAAGTTTAGTCGCGGGCTGGCCTTCCAGAAATTTTCTTACATCCAAGCGTTAGTCCAGAACCACTTCAACCAGAAGTGCCACTTCGGCACTGTCAGATAAAACGAGCTTGAGCCGTGCAGGGTGGTTTTGTAGCCTCGCCGTATGATAAAACGCTCTCCATTCAGGTACTTTACAACGAGCCCAGAGATCATCTCGGCCCGCTGTGTCCAATGTAGATATATCAATTTCCATGTCCTTACTCCCGTTGGCTTCGGTCGCTGAGCGAAGCCCGTGACGCTTCGGGCACACCAACACACAGGCTTACGGCAAAACAATAGTCCAGTCCGAATAGGGGTATCACTTAGACGGTAGGCTACCAATGCTGAAATAGAGATGTATACGGGTACCCATGAGTAAACTATGGTCACCGGTTAGTGAGCAAATTTGCTATAATCCAATACAGGCTTTTATTTGTGTTATATCGCTGTTATATATATTAAATATATTAAAATCAGGTTATTTTTTCCTATTTTGGATTGTGTTTACACTATATTTTACAATACAAATAATTACCTATTTGGTGGGTCCCATGGTAGCAAAAGAGACCCCGATACCCTCGCTCAAGATTGAGCCTTAAAAGAGAGGTGTAAAGGGCCGATTGCTGTTTTTCTTGTTTTGCCTGACTTCTGTAAGGTGACCAATGAGTGGTCTACGGGCCTTTAAGTTGCATTTACAGCCTAAGTATCAGGATTTGTGATAAACTCTGCGATATGAATCGTTGTGGGCTTTCAGGGGCTTTCTAGGTGTTCGAAAGCCTTCTTGTTTAAATGCAAGTATCAGAAGACCGCGGCCAGGTAAAAACTGGTACCTAAATAATCTAATACTCAGTCCAAACCCTGTCAACTTGGACCAAATATGCCGCGAGTGGGAACTGCTGCAGTGGACTGACTATAAGCCACACGCTTAGGGAATGTATGGGTATCCAGAGCTAAATTTAGGTCATTGAGGAACATGCGTGCCCTCAAATCAGACGCAGTGGCCGACCACTTAAATTTTTGATCAGGTTACAGACGCAGTGGCCGACCACTTAAATTTTTGATCAGGTTACAATAGTCGAAACAGGCCCTTTACCAATGTCGTTTTTGTAGTAAGCTTCCTGCCTGGGGCGCGCTGTTCAGAATGACGAGATGCCCACGCACTCAAGGAGGAAGAAATGCTATTCACCAAATTGCTTACCGTTTCAACCCTGGCGCTGACGGTCGCCAGTTCTGCAATGGCAGAAAATGTATTGCGCTGGACTAGCCAGGGCGATGCGCTGACCTTGGACCCACATTCGCAGAACGAAAGCCCGACGATCGCGATGAATGGTCAGATCTACGAATCCCTGATCACCCGTGACGCCAACTTGTCGCTTCAGCCGGAATTGGCGACCAGTTGGGAAGCTGACGCGGATGGCTGGACGTTCAAGCTGCGCGAAGGCGTGAAGTTCCACGATGGATCTGCTTTTACCGCCGAAGACGTTGTCTTTTCGTTCGAGCGGGCCAAGCACGAGGCCTCTGACTACAAAGAACAGGCCAAAAACGTGGCCATGGTTGAAGTGATTGACGACTATACCGTCAAGCTGAAGACCGATGGGCCTAACCCCATTCTACCTAACCAGCTGACGTCCATCTATATCATGGACAAGGACTGGTCTGAGGCAAACAACGTGACCAGCCCACAGGACTTTAAGGCTAAAGAAGAAACATTCGCTGTGCGCAATACTAACGGCACTGGCCCGTTTTCGGTGGTGAGCCGCGCGCCGGATGAGCTGACAGTGCTGGCCGCGAACCCAGATTGGTGGGGCAGCGATCTCTTCCCCGGCAACCTCGACCGGATCGAATATCGTCCCATCACCAATGCTGCGACCCGCGTGGCGGCCCTGTTGTCTGGCGAAGTTGATTTTGTGCTCGACCCGCCGTTGCAGGACGTCAAGCGCATCGAGAGCACCGAAGGCCTCAATGTTCAGACAGTCGCACAGATACGTTCGATTTTCTTTGGCATGGACCAGGGTATCGACAAACTGCGTTCCTCTGATGTGGAAGGCAACCCGTTTAAAGACGCACGCGTGCGCGAGGCCTTTAACTTGGCGATCGACAAAGTCGCGATTCAACGTGTCGTGATGGAGGGATTTTCTTTCCCAACAGGCATGATTACACCCCCGGGCGTTCTGGGCAACACACCAGATAATGACGCGTCTTATGGGTTTGACGCTGCAAAAGCTAAGGAGCTGCTAGGAGAGGCCGGTTATCCAAACGGCTTTACCGTACAGTTGGATTGCCCCAACAACCGCTACAATAATGACGAAAAGATCTGTCAGGCGGCTGTGGCTATGTTAGCCAAAATTGGTGTGACCGTGAACCTTGACGCGATCCCAAAGGCACAGCACTTCCCCAAAATCCAGAAGCGCGAAACCGACTTTTATATGCTGGGTTGGGGTGTGCCGACGCTCGACAGCCACTATGTTTTTTCCTACCTCCTAGACAGCGAAGGCTCATGGAATGCGACTGGCTATGCCAACCCACGGGTGGACGAAATATCTCGCGCCATCACTAGCGAGATTGATATCGACAAACGCACAGCAATGATTGATGAGGCATGGAACTTGATCAAGGACGACAAGCCTTACGTGCCGATACATCACCAAGTTCTCGCATGGGGTTCGACCGAAAATGTTGATATCCCGATCGCAGCTGATGATGCGTTGCGTCCACGTTTCGTCGTTATGAAATAAACAAGTTACCGGGGTAGGCAAGTTCTGCCCCGGTACCAAAGGCTCTTGTATGTTCTTTTTCATTTTTAGGCGGTTAGCCCAATCCATTCTCGTGATGGCCATAGTTTCAGCAGTCAGTTTTTCGCTGTTCAATTTTGTTGGCGACCCGGTCAATAACATGGTTGGTCAGGACGCCACACGCGAACAGCGCATCGAAATTCGCCAGCAACTTGGGCTTGATGATCCGATTTTATCCCAATATGCGCGTTTTTTGGGTAATACGCTTCAGGGTGATTTTGGGATGAGCTACCGGATTAAACGGCCCGTGGACCAGCTGATCTTAGAGCGGTTGCCGGCCACGCTTGAGCTGGTTTTTGTGAGCGCTGTAATTGCCCTTGTGGTGGGTATCGGTTTGGGTGTTTATACTGGCATTCGGCGGCATTCTTGGATTAGTCGGAGTATCTTGTCGGTGTCCTTGGTCGGAGTGAGCTTGCCGACTTTCATTATCGGTATAGCCCTCATTTACGTTTTCGCCGTGCATCTGAGGTGGTTGCCATCATCTGGACGCAGTGGAACAGTCGATTTTGGGTGGTGGAAGACTTCGCTTCTGACAGTTGATGGCTGGCGCGCAATTATTTTGCCTGCTATCACACTGTCGTTGTTCCAGTTGACGCTGATATTGCGTCTGGTGCGGGCAGAAATGCTCGAAGTGATGCAGACAGATTATATCAAATTCGCGCGGGCACGCGGCCTTGCGGAACGGGCGATTAATTTTCGCCACGCGCTGCGCAATACGCTTGTGCCGGTCATCACCATTATTGGCTTGAACATCGGTGGGCTCATCGCCTTTTCAGTCATCACAGAAACTGTGTTCCAGTGGCCCGGAACAGGCTTAATGTTCATTCAGGCCGTTGATTTTGTTGATGTTCCCATCATGGCAGCCTATCTAGTGTTCGTCGCCCTTTTGTTCGTCTTGATCAATCTCATTGTTGACATACTCTACTTTGTGGTCGACCCACGCATCCGGCTTGGAGAATAAATTTCATGAGTCATAACCTCCCTGAGGACGGTCCGACTACGCGGTGGAAACGTTTCAAAGACAACGACGTTGTGTGGTCTTTTATCAATTCGCCCGGCGCAATGATCGCTGCGGCTGTCACGGTGTTCCTAATTCTGGCATGCATTCTTGCCCCCATTATTGCGCCCTTTGATCCTTTTGATCCAAGCCAGATTTCCCTCTGGGATGGCAAGCTGCCCCCGGCGTGGATAGAGGGTGGGCAAAGCCAGTATTTTCTTGGGACCGACAACCAAGGCCGTGATATGCTGTCCACAATCTTGTATGGTGGGCGCCTGTCCATCCTCGTTGGGCTGGCCGCGGTCTGCCTTGGCATGGTGCTCGGCGTAACGCTAGGCGTCATCTCGGGCTACGTTGGCGGTGTAACGGATGCTGTGATTATGCGGATTGCGGACGTTCAACTGACGATCCCGGGCATCTTGCTCGCTATCCTGATCAATGGGGTAGGGCGGGCGTTTTTACCGTTGGAGTTGCGCCAAGAGTTTGCTGTCTACGTTGTGATTATTGCAATTGGCCTGACCGATTGGCCGCAATTTGCGCGCGTGGCCCGTGGCGCAACAATGGTTGAGGCCAACAAGGAATACGTGCAATCAGCGCGCATTATCGGTCTGCCGGCTTGGTTGATCATGATTCGTCATGTGCTGCCTAATACGCTGCGCCCGGTTTTGGTGATTGCCACCATTGGTTTGGCACTCGCCATCATCGCAGAAGCCACTCTGTCCTTTTTGGGGCAGGGCATTCCGCCCACGACACCGTCGCTCGGGACTTTGATCCGCGTTGGGAACGAATATCTTTTCTCGGGTCTTTGGTGGATAACCTTGTTCCCGGCCGTTGCATTGGTTGTTTTGGTCTTTGCGGTTAACCTTTTGGGGGATTGGATGCGAGACGCGCTCAATCCAAAGCTACGATGACAGAGCTTCTTAAAATCACCAATTTAAATGTTGAATTTCCAACGCGCCGAGGCCGATTTCAGGCTGTGCGCGGTGTCAACCTGACAGTCAAGGCAGGCGAAGTGCTGGGCCTTGTTGGGGAATCTGGAGCTGGCAAATCGACCATTGGCAATGCCATCATCGATTTGCTTGAGGCTCCCGGCCAGATCAGCGGTGGGTCGATCCTTTTTGAAGGCGAAGAGCTATGCGGCCGCAGTGAGCTTGAAATGCGCCGTCTGCGTGGCAACCGGATCGGCATGATCTTTCAGGACCCGCAGACCTCGCTCAATCCGCTGATGACAGTCGGCGCGCAGTTGGTTGAAACGATTGAAAAAACTAATGATTTACGCGGATCAGAGGTGGAAGGCCGCGCGATTGAGCTGTTGGAACAGGTCGGCATTACTGAGGCGAAGGCGCGGCTCTCCGCATATCCGCACCAATTCTCGGGCGGGATGCGCCAACGTGTCGTGATTGCGCTGGCCCTAGCGGGCGATCCAGATTTAATCATCGCGGACGAGCCGACAACCGCTCTTGATGTATCTATCCAAGCGCAGATCTTGGACCTGATCAAGCAGCTCTGCCGCCAGCGTTCCTTGGGTGTGATCATCGTCACCCATGACATTGGTGTGATTGCCAATATCGCGGACCGTGTGGCGGTCATGTATCGCGGTGAGGTGGTGGAAACGGGCGACGTGGCCCAGATACTTGGTGCACCACAGCATAAATATACCAAATCCTTGATTGCAGCCGTACCTCGTGCTGATCAAAAGTTGGAGCGCTTTTCTTCCGTTGACTATATTGAAGGCGGCGATGTCGCGATGCGACGTATTGATATCCAGACGCATTGGCTTGGCCAATCGCTACGTGAACGGGTTAAGGGCAAGGCCATTGAGGTCGAAAACCTTGATCTATCGTTTACCCTGCAAAAGTCTATTCTGAAACGAAACCGCCGCATGCTGAAGGCGGTCGACAATGTGTCGTTCACGGTGAATGAGGGAGAAACCTTCGGTCTGGTGGGCGAGTCTGGTTCCGGCAAATCCACAGTCGCGCGTCTGATTGCGGGGCTTTACCGCCCAGATTCTGGGCAAGTACGGGTGATTGGCCAGGACGTTGTGTCCCAGCCGAGTAGCAAAGACGCACGCGAGGCGCGGCGCGCATTGCAGATGATTTTCCAAGACCCTTATTCGTCGCTGAATGCGCGGATGCGGGTACTTGATATCGTGGCTGAGCCGATCCGGTTTTACAAGCTCACTAGCAGTGAGGCCGAGACGCGCAAGATCGTTGGAGATTTGTTGGATCACGTCGGCTTAGGCGCGCGTGCGGCCTTGCGCTATCCGCATGAATTTTCGGGCGGGCAGCGCCAACGGATTTCGATCGCGCGCGCTTTGGCGTCGCGGCCGCGGATCCTGATCTGCGACGAGCCGACCTCGGCGCTTGATGTCTCGGTTCAAGCGACGATCCTCAACCTGCTAAAGGATTTGCAACAAGAGTTAGGCCTGACCATGCTGTTCATCAGCCATGATTTGCCAGTCGTGCGTCAGATGTGCGATCGGATCGCGGTCATGCGGCATGGCGCTATTTGCGAAGTTTCCGATATAGAAGCGCTGTTCAGTGCACCCTCGCACGAATATTCCCGTCATTTGTTGAGCCTTATGCCGCGGATGGATCTATTGGGCTAGGCGTGCGTGGCGCGCTTATGCCTCCGCACCCAAGTCCCAATAGATGCCTGCCATTAGGCCGAGCGCTTGGCGGGCAACGGGCAGTAGCATGTGCTCGTCAGGAGCGTGCTGATTGCAGCCGCCATAAGAATGCGGAACCCACACCGTCGGCAGTCCGAGCGTGTCTATAAAAACATGATTGGGCAGTGATCCGCCGAGATTTGGCGCGATATGTGGATCAGACCCGAGGGTCTTTCGCAGCGATGTGATGACCCGTGCCACCCAAGGATTATCAGGATCTGAACGTGTCGCAGGGAAAAACCCGTTATCTGATCGGTCAATACGGACCTGCGGGAATCCTGCGCGAACCAAATGGCGACGCAGTGCGGGCAGGATATCATCTACATCCGTTCCCGTGACAAAACGTAGCTGACAAGTTGCCTTAGCGTGGCCCGAGATGGCGTTGACAGGTGCGGCTGGAACCCCGCTTTCCATCGCTAGCACGGCAAAGGCGTTCCAGCCGTACACACGTTCTTGCGGGGTCAGCGCGGCATCGCCCCAATCTCTATCGATGGCGGGGCCGACGGGTAGGGGCAATTTGGCGATAAGCGCGCGAATGTCTGGTGTAAGGCTCGTGGGGTGCCATTCTGGCACTTGGATCTGGCCGCGCGCGTTGGTGATTGTACTCAACGCATGGGCCAAAATGACGGAGGGGTCAGTCAGCAATCCGCCCCAGTTGCCGGAATGATGCGCACCCTTTCGCAACTCCACCGACAGCGTGAAGTTGATCGCCCCGCGCGCGCCGAGAAACACTAGCGGCACGTCCGGCGATAACCGCGGCCCGTCAGAGGCGATGAGAACCTGCGCCCCCAACAGATCTTGGTTCTCTTGACAAAACGCTTCCAGCCCAGGCGAGCCGGTTTCTTCGCCCATTTCAATCAGCCAGGCTGCATTAAACCCCAGCTTGCCCCGCGCGGCGATCACGCATTCCTGCGCTTGTATGTTTATCAGATGCTGGGCTTTGTTATCAGCTGTACCGCGCCCATACAGTCTGTCTTGATCTTGGCGCAGCACAAAGGGTGCGCCGTCCGCGTGCCACGCTCCTTCTTGTCCGCGCGTGACATCCCCGTGGCCATAACCCAGGATGGTCGGAAGGTGTGGGTCTTCGATCCGGCGGGCCACCAGAAACGGATTGCCATAACGGTTGGGGTGGATTTCGCTGTCAAATCCAGCAGCGACCAGGCGCGGCATCAGCAGATCAGACAGATAGCGCTGCATTTCATTGGCGCGTGCCGGATCTTGGCTTTCTGTGGGGCGGGCCACGAGCTCTGCCAGCTCGGAGACAAAGCGGCCGTCATCAACGAGGGCTTGTGCCGATCGGATTGCTTGATCGCGTGTGGACAATTTTCTTCTCCTTGACTTGCTATTGGTTCGTGGTTGGCCCGCTGGCCTATGCTGCGTTCAATCGCCGCTCGACGATGCGTGCCATCACGGATGCACCGACAGGCAGCACTTCGGGATCGAGGAAAAAGCTGGGGTTGTGCAGGCCGGTGGTGCCAGAATGACCGATCCGGCAGTAGGCACCGTGCACCACTTGCAACATGTCCGCGAAATCTTCGGACCCGGTTGCAGGCTCATCAGTGCCGCTGACGTTTTCGTTGCCAACGATGTCAGCGGCGGCTTCTAGGTAGGCCTCCGACAGGTCATGGTCATTCATCAGCACATCAAAAATGTTGCGATGATCGAGGGTGATCTCAATCCCGTAAGCAGTGGCATAGCCGGCGCATAAATCGCGCATCCGCTGCTCGACCATATCGCTCACCTCTTGTTTGAAATAGCGCACTGTGCCGGCCAGCTTCGCGGTATCGGGCACCACATTATAGGCAGATCCCGCGTGCAGCTGCGTTACGGAGAGCACGCAAGTGTCTAGGGGGGCGACATTGCGGCTGAGGATGGTCTGGATTGCGCCGACCAACTCTGCGGCGATGACCAAGGGATCTCGCGATTGTTGCGGCATCGCGGCATGACTGCCCTTGCCTTGGACAATAATGTCAAAAAATGCGGCACCGGCCATCGCGGGCCCTTTGCAGATACCTATCGTTCCGGGTTCTCCGTTGGGCGAATTGTGCATGCCATAGATCTCATCTACAGGAAAGCGGTCAAAAAGCCCCTCGGCAAGCATGCCGCGCGCGCCGCCCAAGCCTTCTTCGGCGGGTTGGAATATCAGCACCGCGGTGCCCGTGAAATTGCGGGTCGAGGCCAGATGCTTTGCCGCACCAAGCAGCATAGTGGTGTGGCTATCGTGCCCGCAGGCGTGCATCACACCAGGGATTTTCGATGCATAGTCAAGGTTGGTCAACTCATTGATAGGCAAGGCGTCCATATCGGCGCGCAATCCCACACGTCGGGGCCCTTCGCGGCCCTTGATTATGCCTACAACACCAGTTTTAGCGATACCTTCGTGAACCTCGTCCACACCGTATTCGCGCAGCTTCTCGGCAACTACTTTTGCAGTGCGGTATTCGGTAAAGCCAATTTCAGGATTGGCGTGCAGATCTTTAAAAATAGCCGTTAGCTCATCTTTGGCATCTTGAATAATGGGCAGAATGGTCATGGTTTTTTCCTTATTTTGGGGTACCTGCAAAGATATTGGCTATCTTATCTTTATTTTAAACTAGTGACTTGCGGGGTTCAAAAGCGTAGGGTGTCCGGTGAATTAGTAGTATTATGAAGCGCGCGCGAAGATTCAAGCCTCGGTATTGCCTTGCATCCTAATACTTGCCGACGGAAAACTGTAGTGTCTCCCTTTGTTCCCAAGATGACAAAGTGTCTGGAGTTGTTGAAGTGGCACTGTCAGACAAAATGAGCTTGAGGCTGGCAGGGCGGTTTCGTAGCCTCGCCGTAAGGTAAAACGCTCGCCAGACAGGTACTTTAAAACAAGCCTAGAGGCACTTTTAGATTAAACTAGGTCGAAGTGGGCCGGGTGGATTCGTAGCGTGGGTGAATGATAAAAAACTTGCGATTTAGCTAAACCGAGCTGCTGCTCTCGCTGAGTGGTACCATTTGTTGAGCGGACAGATTTAGCCTGCACTAGCAATTCGATGCATGCAATCGTTAGTCTGACAGCACCAAACTGTGAGTTTAAGACTTTGTTCCGCGCCCTCAAGCCACTCAAAATCCAGCGGCAAGCCCGTCTTTGCGCGGATCAGATCCTGATGCATACCCGCCCTGAGGCAAGCGGCAAATCAATTGCGCACCGCCAAAGCCAAAGGCATTGTCTGGCGCTTCCAGTTCGATCTTGTGGCCGATCATTGCCAAAGCCTTTAAGGTCGCATCAGGCATCGTATCCTCACAGGCCAAAACGAACCCCTCAACAAAGCGCCAACGTGGCGCATCTGCTGCCATCTGTGGATCTTGTCCCCAAACTTGGGTCCGTAGTACCATTTGAACATGGCCTTGTGCCTGCATTGGACCGCCCATGACCCCAAAGCTCATCAATGGTCCATCAGGGCCCATCACAAATCCAGGAATAATTGTATGAAACGGGCGTTTGTTAGGCCCGACCAGATTTGGACTATCGGGGTCGAGTGAAAACCCAGCACCGCGATTTTGCATTGAAATACCTGTTCCGGGAATAGCTATGCCAGACCCGAACCCTGCATAGTTTGATTGAATGAACGACACCATCATTCCAGACGCATCCGCAGCTGTTAGATAGACAGTGCCGCCGTTTTTAGGCGCGCCAGCGTTGAAATCTTGCGCGCGGGTCTCGTCAATCAGGCTTGCGCGGCTGGCCAAATAGGTTTCATCCAGCAAAGCCTCAGATGTCACATCTGTCATATGATCGCCATCTGCGACATAAGTTTCTGCGTCCACAAGGGCCAGCTTCATCGCCTCAACTTGCAAATGGATTGCCAGAGGATTATCCGCGTCCAGCTCGCGAATGCGGGTATGCGAGAGAATTCCCAAGGCCATCAGCGCTGCGATCCCTTGGCCATTTGGTGGAATTTCGTGTAATTCCATATCGTCGAATTTTTTCGAGATCGTACCGCACCAGTCAGCCTTATGTGCAGCCATGTCCTCACGACTTAAGGCCGCTCCGTGTTCCGCTGCAAAATCACAAATCGTGTCCGCTAGCTCACCTTTATAGAACGCCTCGCCTTTGGTCTGTGCTATCAGTTTAAAGGTCTTTGCTAGTGGCACATTCACGAACCGTTCGCCTGCTTTGGGTGCCTCTCCATTTGGCAGAAACGTTTCTGCAAATCCTGGATGATGGCCAAGGTCTTTCGCCGCGCGCCGCCATAATTCTGCGATAACAGGCGTTACAATAAATCCGTTTTGCGCATAGCCAATCGCTGGGCCAAATAAATCGGCAAACGGCAACTTTCCAAACCGACCTGACAAGGCCACCCATGCGGATACCGCACCTGGTACGGTCACGCTTTCCCAGCCACGAAAGGGCATCTGATCATATGCGGCAAACCGTTCAGGGCTCCAGCCTGCAGGAGAGCGACCAGAGGCATTTAGGCCGTGCAATCGCTTGCCATCCCAGAGGATCGCAAAGGCGTCAGATCCCATGCCATTGCCTGTTGGCTCCACCAGTGTCAGCGTAATCGCCGTGGCAATTGCGGCGTCGACCGCGTTACCACCTTTTGCGAGCATCGAAAGCCCCGCTTGCGCTGCCAGCGGGTGCGAGGTTGTCACTACGTTGTCAGCCAAAACAGCAGAGCGACGCGAAGGGTAGAGATTGTGGGCGCGGAATTTCATGGGTGCGTCTTCTTTCATGTCCAGGTCAAAGTAAGGCGGAATTTGAGAGCGGTTAAGCCGTATTAAGTAGATTTTTCGCCATCACCATATGCACACCTTTTTCGCGGTTAACAGTCTGTGTGATGCGCAAATCACCCGCAAGGCTACATAGCATATAGGCGTCTTCGCGGCTGATCTGGGCACGCTGGGAAACTAGTGTGATCATGTCGCGCAATGCCATCTCGACACAGCGATCAAGGTCAGCGTCCATGCCCATCGTGATGTAATGGGTCGGTGTTTCGGCTTGGGGATAGATCAGCTTGCGATCTTTGAGAACGCTCAACCGGAATCGACCTTGTAGCGCGGTTTCAATCGCGGTGACGCAAACCTCGCCATCACCTTGCGCGCCGTGCCCGTCGCCACACGAGAACAACGCTCCTTCCATTTGAACTGGCAGATACAGCGTTGTGCCTGCCACCAATTCCTTGTTGTCGATATTACCGCCATGCACCCGTGGCTCTATCGTTGAGATACGTCCCCACGTGGGCGGCGGTGCGACACCCATCACGCCAAAAAATGGGGCCAGTTTGAGCTCAAGCCCCCATGGCAATGTCGCAATACCGCGCTCTGTATCTAGCGGAATGATCGTATGGTGCACGTTTGGAAAATCTTGTGGCAATGTCCCTTTGAGAGGGCCAAGATAATTAAACCCCCAATCTTGTCGTAAAGAAACGTCTAAGATATCAATCTGCAAAACATCGCCCGGCATCGCACCTTGCACCGCAACCGGTCCAGTTAAGATATGCCCTGGCATTGTAGGCAGGCCGGCGGCGTGAAGGTCCAGCAATTCTTGTGGCACATGGAACCCAGGGCCCGGTAGGTTTTGGGGTCCACCAGAGACGGTATTGATCACCACTTCATCACCACTCGAAATGGTCATGGCAGGTGGTAGTGTTGCATCAAAGTAACCCCAGTGACAGGTTTTGAGCGATGTTTCTAGCACGTTCTGCGTCATAGTATGCCTCCGTTAGGATATTGATCAGCTAGCGCGCTGGCCTGACAAAATACCTTCGATCAAGATTTGCACACTAAGCGCCTCTTGGATCGTGGCGAGGCGGTTCGGTTTGCCATTCATCAAAAGAACCATGTCATCCAATTGCGCCTTCAACACTGTCGCACGCGTATCTGTCGGGTTTGAGGACGAGGGTTCAAATTGACCGCCCGATGATACGGTGTCGATGGTAAATTCCGAAATCCTTCGGCTCGTTTTAGAGCCCTTTATCGTCACCTCTTGGCGATCAGGCTGCGCGCCGCCAACACTGCCCATGATCATCACGGGTAGGCCCGCACCATTTACCAACCGCGCCGCAACATGGGTTTCGCACAAATTCCCTTTTGGAGGATATTCTGGCTCTGCCCAAACCAATTCAAGTGGCCCTAAGATGCGTTCGCTCAAAAATAGGAAGTGCGAGATCACTTCGCGCGTCATGCCGCCCTCATTGCGAAACCGCAGCCAGTCTGCCGTCTGTTGCCATGCGCGCGGCCAATGCGGATAGGTTACGATAATGTCGATGCCCATTAAATCGCCCAATGCACCGACTTTGGACCCTGCTGAAATGTCCGTGAGTGCGCGTCCAGCTGCTTGGGTAAAGTTCACTGCGGTTGGCACGCCAGCAGCCGTCAATTCACGTACCAATACGCGGCTTTCAGCTACATCTACGCCCAACGGTTTCTCTAGAAAAACAGCTTTGCCCTGCGCTGATGCCGTCAGAGCATAAGCCTTGCGCGGCGCAGGAGGACAGGCAAGATATACCAAGTCAACGTTGCTGAGCGCGGCCTCGGCATTGGAGGCTATTAGAGCATCAGGTGCCAGTTTTTGCGCGCTTCGACAGGCGGCGGAATTTGGATCCCAGATCGTGTCGACCACAAATTCAGGATGAAGCAACATATGTTCAAGCATGCGTTGACCCATGATACCCAAGCCAATAATTGCTGTTTTGATCGCCAACACGCTTTTCCTTGGAATGCCACCAGTGAGACGGTGAGTTTTGTAAAAGCCCGTAGAGGCTATATTTTCAACTATAGTATAAACAATGAATATTCCGGATGCACAACTGCAACGAATTTGACGCGGTGGCGAATGCGGTACTGTCAGATTGAACTTGCTTGAAGTGGGCAGGGCTACCTTGTAATCTCTGAGGTGCCCACGCAACAATTTTAAGTTTAGCCCTGCCGTTGCTCTCGCTGAGTGGTGTCAGTTAACCTTTGCACAAAAGTAGCGGTCCACATCAGATATCACCAATTAGGTCAATGCAATACAGTCAACGGCCCTCGAATTCTTCCAGGAGCATACAATAAGCTTTCTGCGCCTTTTCAAAGCTCTCTAGGCGAAAGAACTCGTTTGGAGCGTGTATTTGTTCGTCATCTAGACCAAAAGCAAACATAGTGGCGTGCACGCCTACTTCTTCCAACAGCGTCGACATTACAGGAATTGAGCCACCAACCTTTATTTCGTGGGGTTTTTGATTATATAGTTTTTGAAGCACTGATCTTACAATTTCGCTTGAGTTGTGCCCCTTTGGAACCAGGAAAGGGTTCGCGTTTCCTGGTAATTGGTCCACTGAAACGGTAACCCCTGTCGGAATATTCGCTTCAATATGTGACTTTAACAACTCATAAATTTTTGCAGGCTTTTGATCTGCAACCAAACGGCAGGTTATCTTAGCAGATGCTTCAGATGGTAGAACTGTTTTGGTACCCTTTCCTTGATACCCTCCCCATATCCCGTTCAGTTCAAGTGTAGGGCGTGCCCAGCGGCTTTCGGGTATTGTGTAGCCAATTTCGCCAAATGCTTCTGGAGCTCCTACGCTTTTACAGTAATCTTCTTCGTCGAATGAGACTTTTGCTATCTCGCGTCGATCCTCAACAGTCAGATTAACGACATCATCATAAAATCCATCCTCCGTTATTTTACCATCTTTGTCTTTCATAGAAGATATTATCAGAGACAAGGCATGTATTGGGTTCGCAATGCCGCCTCCGTGCATTCCCGAGTGCAGATCTCTCGCTGCGCCAGTTACCTTCACCTCACATCCCACAAGCCCTTTCAAACCCATTACTAAGCTTGGTTGATCTTTACCCCATTGACCTCCATCCGAAGAGAAAATCATGTCTGCAGACAGCATTGAGCGATTTTCTTTTATAAATTCTGGCAAGGTAGGAGAGCCAATTTCTTCTTGTCCTTCATAGAAGAATTTTACGTTTACAGGCAGTGAACTGCTTGTTTTTAGATACGCTTCAATTGCAATAATTGGAGCCAGCATATTTCCCTTGTCATCGGAAGCTCCGCGACCAAATACACAATTATTGCGTATTTCGGGTTCAAACGGCGGACTGTCCCAAAGTTCTAGGGGGTCGATAGGCTGTACATCAAAATGACCATAAATCAGGATTGTCGGCTTATCTTCACCAGCCAAGAGCCAATCCCCGTATACTACAGGATGGGTTTTTGTTGGCAAAAGTCTCGCGTTAGATATACCGGCTGAAACTAATCTGCGTACGACCCAGTTACCCGCTTCCATCACATCATCAAAATGTTCATCCTGAGCAGATATCGATGGTATACTTACAAAATCCAGTAATTCTCCGGTGTATTGGCTTTTATTGTTTTCCAGATAATCAGACCAGTTCATGATAAACTCCCGCGTTGCTTAGACTGTAAACTTCTTTAAATAATCGACCGAAAAATTTTATTTTCAAAGCGGAAACTGCGGCAAGTCTCCGAAGCATAATTTTGAGGGAACCCATTCATGTACCATCCTGAGATTCCAACCAGCGAAGATCCGGGAAAATTGCCGCAAGAAAATCGTATGAAAACGCTATCGAAGTAACTTTTGGTACTTTTCTTACCGTTATTTCGATTGTGTAATTCTGATTTGGTTTAGTGGCATTTTTGAACCCAGCTCAGCGGGTATGTACCCAGCGTGACGCGGGATGGCATGCTCGTAAATTGGTAATCAGCA
>ERZ651776.2779-NODE-2779-length-18425-cov-4.783464_pt1 | contig 18425 bp, 14 predicted proteins | sample MGYA00514761_ERZ651776 | MGnify/ENA metagenome assembly ERZ651776 | reverse complement strand
GGGGGGGGGGGGGGGGGGGGGGGGGGGGGGGCGGGTGGGGGGGGGGAGGGCAGTGCAAATTTGTTAGTTTTTTAAGGAGGCGTCGTGGTGTGGTGTGGTGTGGTGTCAACATAGCACAAATAACCCTCCCTCCCCCTCCCCTCCCCTCCCCTCTCCTCTCTCGCTCGCTCGCCCGTATCTCATCTCATCTCACTCACCTGTTGTTCCCCATCCTCCTCCCCAAAATGCACCTACTGTCCCCGCAGTTACCGATGGTGATCTTGTTGCCACGAATGACGCAAGTAACGCACGTCGCGCCGCTGCACTTGACGTCCAGCGGACAGTTATTCAAATCGCTCTGCATCATATTATTGCTCCTCTTGGCATTATACTCCGTGCTCATGAGATACTTGGGCAGATTATCCCTGCACCTCGCGCTGACGAGATGCCCGTGCTCCCCGTGACCGTCGAGGACGATGTATATCCTCGTGGTCTTATCCCCCCCGACGTCCTCCTCGATCGCGTAGTTGTCCTGATTCGTCCAGTTCGGGTTCCCGGGCTTGTGGCCCTTGATGCTGCAGACGCCGCAGGCGTCCGTCCCCGGCCCCCCCTGGTGGGTGAACTCGACCACGGCGTTCTGCGCGGCGGCCGTCCCGCCGCCGCCGCCGTGACGCCGGGACTTTCGGGTCAGGGAGGACTTGTGGGAGGCGTGCTGGTGGGTTTGGCTCTGGTGGGATTGTTGGCCGCCGCCGCCGGCGGAGTTGTTGTGCGAGTTGTTGTTGGACTGGTCACCGATCTGGGGGAGGCGGTTGTTTTGTTGAATGTGCTGGAGTTGTCGGATGCGTTTTTGTTGTTGTTGTTGTTGCTGTTGTCGTTGTTGTTGCTGCTGCTGCTGCTGCTGCTGTTGTTGTTGTTGTTGGGCGTTTTGGTGTTGGTGTTGGTGCTGTTGTTGGTACTGTTGTTGGTATTTCTGTTTCTGCTGTTGCAATTGGTGGTGTTGCGGCTGGTGCGCTGTGCCAGCAGAGTTTTGCTGCTGCTGCATGGCCCGTTGGATAACCGACTGTTGCTGGTGCTGCTGCTGCTGGTTCTGATGCTGCTGCAGGTGCTGCTGCTGCTGCCTCTGCTGCTGCAGGTGCTGCTGCTGCTGCTGCTGGCCGTACCCGCTGCTCCCGACGCTCTGCATCTCCCTCATCGCCCTCCTGCTAACGGCCCTGTTCATCTCTGCCCTGGTACGCCCGATGGTACTGGCCATGTTCTTAGCGTTTGGATCGGCGCCGTTCACGTTCGGGAGGGCCTGGACCCCTCCCCTACCCTTCCCGAACCCCCCACCACCGCCGTCGCTGTGGTCGTTCCCGGATCCCAGCACCCCGTACTTCCCGAAACCCTGGGACCCCGTGGTCTTACCGAACTGGTTGTAGCTGTGGGGGTTTCGGGGTTTTTTGGACTCCATTTGGTCCATTGCAAATACGCCTCGTCGTTGGCGTTGGCGCTGGCGGTGGCGCTGGCGCTTCTGCTGCTTCTCGTAGGGGGACTGGGTGGCGGAGGAACCCAAAGAAGCGTACATCTTGGAGAAAGTTATGGGGGGGTTATATTAAGTGATTGGGAGGGGTTGATTCCGCTTAGATTACTTGATGACCTCTTGGAAGTGTTTAAGAAGAGAATATTGACGTTTATCGTGTTCAATATCCTATTAATGATGCGATAATTTAATTTTTAGGGAAGCTTTCGTCACCAAACAACGGTCACTAACTTTTCAGAAATCAGAACAGGTATTCTTTGATTTTTCCCTGCGTCTTCCCTGAGTTTTTTTATTATTCGTGTGTTTCTGGGGCTATAAGTTCGCATTATACGGCCATGGACAAGAATTCAGGGCTTTAAATCGTTAAATCGGCATTTTTTTCCCTGGCTTGGCATGGTTGGTTACTTCACCTTCCGTTTTCCAGTTGAGGTATTCCAGAAAGTGTGGAGTGGGTTTTTTCGTTCGGATCCATTGTTTTCTCCTTTCTTTGGTGATATTGATGATATAGATAAAGCTTGAAATAACAAAAACCACCTTCAACAGCCTTCAACAACCTTCAACAACCTTCAACAACCTTCAACAACCTTCAACAACCTTTCACTGTCCTTCAAAATGGGCTGTCAAATTTTACTTATGTTCTTAGCGCTTCCGTTGACAGCAGCTCCAAACGTGTTGCTATTCTTCAGATGGTTCACAAAATAATCACTCAATTTTCGCTCCAGGTACAACCTGTCCTGGGGCTTCCTTGGGCTGTGCCTCTCGTCGGGAAACACCAGCAAATCGTAGTCCTTACCAGCCATGATGAGCGAGTTGATGAGCCTGGCCGTGTGTCGAAAGTGCACGTTTTCGTCGATGAGGCCGTGGATCAGGAGGAGCTTTCCTTTCATGTTGGACACGTGGGAAAATACACTGCTGGACAGGTACCCTTCCTTGTTGTCTTCTGGCGTTGACATGTATCTCTCCGTGTAGTGAGTATCGTATCCATCCCAAGATGTAACCGGAGCTCCCGCAACCGCAACGCTAAATGTCTCAGGAGCTCTGCACAGGGACATGCACGACATATACCCCCCATAGCTCCACCCGTACATACCGACGCGTTTGGGGTCGGCAATTCCCTTCTCGACGAGGTGTGTGACGCAGTCTACTTGATCCTTGACCTCAATGTCCCCCATGTTGTTCTTGATGGCCCCCTCGAATCGAAGCCCTCGCCTGCTGCTACCGCGATTGTCGCATTTTACCACGGCAAATCCCAGCTCACGGAGCCTCTGGGCTCGGAGGTCAATGTTCTGAGACCAAGAGCGGTTTACCCTCTGCACGTGCGGTCCGCCGTAGCAAGCTACAATGAGAGGGTACGGTCCAGGACCGTGTTTTGAGGAATCCGGGAGATAAAGGGCGGCATATAGCTCCGAGCTCGCGGTCGGTTCGTGGGATTTATTCTTGAAGCAGAAGATTTCAGGGGAGGCAAGACGCTTCTCGACCGTTTTAAACTTCCTCTCGTTGCGGGAGTCGTACAAAGTCGAAATTTGGCTGAGAGATACCCACTCGTCCCCGTCCTTGTGCTTGACGGAGTAGAGAGTGACAAGGGGAGGGGATCCGATTGACGAGGAGTTGACGACTACCCACTTGCAGGATTTGTCCAGGACGATGATATTCGTGGTCCCGTTGGTTGTGAGTCGCTTTGGGGTAATGTTTTGGTGTAATGGGGATCCTCTTTCCACTGAGTTCCCTCCACTGAAGAGGGGGGCAAAATAAAGGTGTTTCTCGAGGCATGAGTCGTAATTTCCGGTGAAATAAATAAGGTCATTATCGTAGTCCACGCCGCAGATGGACTCCACCAAATAGCTCCCCCCCGTTATGTGTCGGACGAGCTGTGCTCCGCTGTCGTTGTCTTTGTCTTGTTTCGGGTCGAAAGAATACAAATACAAGTGCATGAAATTGGTCCTCTCAGATGCCCACACAAAATACATCTTGGTGTCACTTTTATCACTGTTGATTTTGTGACTTTTGGCGGAGTCGAGGGGTTTGAGCATGTGGTGCAAGTTGAGCCAGTGCTCGTCATCAGACTCAGTCAGAAGGATGGTTGACTCCGAAGAACGGTCGGCCGCCATTGGATCAATCCGAACGAGGTTCAGCAGACTCTGCTTTCGATTCTGCCACTGCGCTGCAATTGTATTATCTGGTAAAAAGGATACCCGCGCCAAGTACTCATCAGTGTTGGCCGGCGGTGGGAAGAACCGCGCCGATTTCCACATAGATCGCGCGTCGTCTTCGTCGTCGTTGTCTTTCCCTAGCATAACAAACCCGAGCTTGACCCTCGGATTCTCCATCCCAGCGAACGGGTACCTGTGGTCCTCGAATGCCGAGGAGTCCGTCGTCTCCTTCCCCGAGTGACTGATCCGGAACTCGGGTATGTGTGACTCAGAGGTCGTCTGAAACGCGATCCCCGTCCCGTCGTTGTTCCACCAAAATCCCCGGTACCGATCCATCTCCTCCTGAGCGATGAAGTCTGCCAGTCCGTGGAAGACTCCGTTCTTCTTCGAATCGAAGGTTATCTGTCGCAGCATGGAATTGGGGGTGTTGCAGGACGCACTAGCAGTGTAGATCTCACCGGCGATCACGAATGCTACCTTAGAACCGTCGGGAGAGAGGTGCGGGTCAATTGCGGACTTGTCTCGACCGATGACGCCTGTTGCGTTGTCATCCTGCGGCTTGTCAGACGCTGTATTGTCGTCCGTCCCCATTTCGTCGTCTTGGTCGATGCTGCCGTTGCCGTTGCCGTTGCCGTTGCCATTGCATCCATCGACTGCCACAGAAAAAAGGTCCTTGTCATATATACACCTAAGGACAGCGCCTTCGCCATCCTGGACGTAGACGTTCCCGTTCAAGGGGATAAGAATCCTGTTCTCCCCGCCCCACTCATAACTTGTCACCCCCGTTCCCATCGCTCGCTGCCTCTCCCGCCGAAGCTTCTCCTCCAACGAGAGGGTCGCCTCGCTGTCCACGTCGATCGAATTGGTATTGACAAGAATAGACGGCTCTTTAGTGTCATTGGCGTTGCTAGAATCTAGTAATATGGAACAAAGCTGCCGATCCGTGTTTTCGAATGATGATGGGTTACTGGGAGAGTTTGAAAGGTCAGCGGTGGAGGAAAGGAAGGAGAGCTGAGGGGGGGAGGAGGGAGAAAAGGAGTAAAGGGTAGGCGGCCTCCCAGGCGGATCAAAATGCATGTCGAGCGACATTGATGAGGTGAAGACCGCTGTTGGAAATTTCATACAGTTGGTGGTCACCTGGATGGAGAGAAAATCTACTGGAGCGCGGGGGAATCGGGTTCACACACGACGAAATAAATCAAGGCAAATGTTTGCGAAACCCATTAATGTCGCAAACTTTTTTTGTATACTACCTCAAGGATGAACTCTTCAGATGACGACGACAGCTCGGTAGAGATAGAAATGACTGAGAATCCGATGATTGGAGAATCCTCTGATCTTCAACTTATTGGTATCCCTCTCTGGAAGTCTTTTGAGGAGAGAGAATATGGCTCTGAAGATGATGGTAGCGAAGGAAGCGAAGAAGAAGAAGATCCTCCCAATGAACTGCTTCTGAAAGAGGTAATTATGGAACACGACAAGGGAGTTTTATCTCTTGCCTTTAGCCCAGACTTCAGTAAAATTTACTCCGGCGGTGACGACAAGGCTGTGACAATTTTCGATTCCATAACTGGCTCGATAATTGCCAAGGTCGAGAACATCCATGATGATCAGGTGACGAAGATCGTCCCATCCCCTGACGGGTCTTTCATAGCGACGTGCGATTATAAGGATGTGGCGGTCAAAATTTCTCATCCTGACACCATGGAGCTGATACAGACATTGTCAGATCACGAAGACTTTGTGAATTGTATTGGGATACGCTGGGATTCGAAGATTATCGCCAGCGGTGGAGCAGACGAAACGGTTCTCATCTACGATCAGGTGGACGGCAAGTGGAAAATCACAACTGTCCTCGAAGATCATATAGATTGCATCAATGCAATTTCATTTGGTAACGGGGGGGGTGACAATGCCAGTTACCTTGCAACAGGAAGTGAGGACTTTTTCATCAACGTGTACGACAGCTCCAAGAATTTCTCTCTGCTTCATTCGCTGAGCGGTCACACTGATGGAGTGCTTTGTCTCTGTTTCTCGCCGGACAACTCCCTGCTTGCATCGGGAGGAACCGACGGCACAATCAATGTCTGGTCGATGAAAGACGGTAAGATTACTCGCAGCGTGAATGATGCACACGATGGAAATTATGTGCTGAACCTGCGTTGGTCACCGAACTCTGGGATCATCGCCTCCACCGGTAGTGGGGACAGTAACATTAAATTTTGGAATAGCAAGAAGAACCTAAACCCAATGATTGTGTTCGACAAGCTCCACTCGAAAGGTGTCTCCGATATTTTCTTTGACGATACGTCCAATTTCCTTCTCTCAGCTAGCGATGACAAGACTGTAAAGATCACCAGCGTGAAAGCCTTGTACAGTGAGGCTTGGGAAAAACTCGCCGATGGACTCGAAGGCGACGAAGATTTGGATTTGGTTGATGAGGCAATCGAACTTTTTCTGGGTGACCACGCTAATGCTCTGTTGGATGCCATTGTGATGTTGTCTCGCGGTGACCAGTCCGCGATGTTTACGACCCTACTTCGGGCAGTGTGGAGACTGGCGAGATTCTCTCACTTTTCGATTGTTGATGTCGATAATTTTAATATTTTTACTTACGAGGACGATGTGAAACGTTACAAAGAACTGCGATCTGCGGTGAACAAAATGAGGAGGATGAAGATAGTCATTGACGTCAATGAAGGACAGGAGGAAGACAAAGATGAAGAAGAAAAAGAAGAAGACAATGGTGAAGAGAGGAAGCACAAAATTGTGTGTAAATTGGTTTATAAGTTCATGCTGGCGGACCCGATATGGCGGAAGTCCTCCTCCGCGGCTCACGCTCTTGGCCCGCTGAAGAACGAAGTCGAATTAGGCGACTGTATGCTGCTAGATAACGACGACGGCTTTGTTGAGGCACAGGTTAAAGTGACAAAGATCAACGATGACGGGTCTTTCAATTTTCTCGACAATGATGACGGGCATGAATTCGAGAATGTGGGCATCGAACAGCTCACCTTCCTCGAGCGCGATCCGTTGAAAGACGAAGAAAAAATTCTCAATAAATCGGGAGCAATCGAATCAATTCAAGCCTTCCAAAACATATTCGATACCCAAGCTTTCCCCCGTAGCGAGGACATCTTCGCGGCATTCCGAGCCAATTCTACAAAAGTCATCGAAGAGACGATATTTTCGTTTGCGAATAATGGCTACGATTTGGATTTGATGTCTTGGTTCTGCTTTCTCAGGTCTCGCTACCCCGCTACGTACGTAGGTGACTTTACGCTGCTCCTGACATGCTGCTGGAACTTGGTCACTGAGGCATACACGCAAAAGACGCGCGAAAATCATGAGAATGACACTTTCACGGCTCTTTCTGACTCTGTCAACCGCTTTTGCGTGGACATGAATCGTCACCGTGATTTGCTCCCGGTTTTGATGCGGGATAGTAAAAAGAAAGAGCTCCAAAAGCTAGCCAGCACGGGGGTCTTTCGCGCGGCGCTGGAAGAAATTTCAGCTCGCCTCCGCGTCATGACCACTTACAAGATCGAGGTCGCAATATTCTGCTTGCATATGACCACTTTTTCCTACACAACGTTCCATTTCAAGTTCGCGAGCCACCAGAACGAGATATATAACGATGCTTGGCTTATGAGCGTCGCCGTGATCAACAGCATTCTTGCCCTCTCCTTCCTTCTCCGTGAGCACTATCAATATACTGCCGTCAAATCAAGAGGCCTCACTCAAAACTACACTGCTGACTTCTGGAACGTGATTGACTCCCTTTCTTCCATCTCCGTGCTTGCAGTGACCTTGTATTTCTTCATTGCTGGCCCGGGCTGGGTCTACAACTACCTCGCTTCGGTTTCTGGCATTTGTATGTGGCTCAAATTCCTAGGCCTGATCAAGGCCATCTCGCCGCAGATTGCAACATTCGTTTTGATGCTCACGACCATCTTCCGGGACATGCGGTCGTTCATGGCTGTGCTTGGCTTCGTGATGCTTGGGTTTGGACAGGCTATTTTTATGCTCATCGCCGGGAACGATAACGGAGCCTACGACTGCGAATATGATGATGAAGTTGTTTGTGGAATTGGCGAGTACGAGACCATAGAGAATGAGTCCAAATTTGCCACCGTAACCTCCACCCTCCAGACCCTTTACATGATGATGTTAGGTGATTTCAACCCCGAACACTTCAATGGTGACTACTTGCCTCTCGCTCTGGGCTTTTTGTTTATGTTCATCGTTGTAATCATAATGCTCAATGTCCTCATCGCCATCGTGAGTGACAGCTATGATGCAGCAATGTCAAAGTCAGACGAGCTTTTCTGGCGCGCCAAATTTGAACTCATCACCGAGGTGTCGACAACTTTTGAAAATCTATATATATGGATCGAGCCAAAGCAGCTGGCGGTAATCAGAGCTGCATCTAAAGCCCTGGCCTTTTTCGATTCAGCCCACGACAGCATCCTCTTTCTGCTGAACTTTTTGTTTGGCGCAGGAAGTTTTCACCCCAACGCGATCGGGAAGCTTGTCCGGCTTGTGTTTTTTCCAACCACTATGATCATCCTCTTTTTCTCCGTCACGTTAATAACCTTCTTCATCCTGCCCCTGAAGTTCCTCCTCAATTATGTCGCCGGAGCCACTAGCAAAAACAGCAAGGACGACGCCGATGGTGGCAACCTTGTAAAGATTGACTTTACTGATGACAATAACAACGAGTGGGCTGGTCGGGTTATAGATTTGTCCCGTCGGATCAATGAGCGTACCGCGACGGAGGGAGCTCGCGTCGAGACGGTATTGACAGCGAAGATGACGAAGGTTAATGAAGAAGTCGATGAAATGCGAAAAGAGTTGAAGGACGTCAAGGAATTGATGATCAGTTTGTTAGGAGAGATCAAGAAGGGGGGTGAGAGTGCTGGTGGAGGTGGTGGGGGTAGGAGGGCCAGTGCTGTGGGGAGGAGGGCTAGTGCTCTGTCAATAGCCAAGATTGCGAGGGTTGAGGATGAAGATTTGGATGTTGACGACGGGGATGTGGACGAGGACGTGGATGAGGACGAGGACGAGGACGAGGATGAGGACGAGGACGAGGACGAGGATGAGGACGATGATGAGGACGTGGACGTGGATGTGGATGAGGATGATGAATGTTGAATTAAAAAATGTAATGTTTTTTGTTAAAAATGCCGCCAGGAGCGTGTGGGCCTTTGGGCAAAAAACATCTCTCTCGAAATTCATTCTTTACGCTCCGTCGCTCCCCCTCCAAAAAAAGGTTTACATCTTCTTGAGCTGGGCGATCACACGGTTGAGGCGGTGCTGCATCCCGTTGCAAAGCTTGTAGTTGGCCTCGCCAACGATACTGTAATCAGTGCTGAGAACTTGCTTGACATCCTGCAAAGCAAATTTATAGCGCTCAACAGCCTCAAAAGCCTGCGCACGGCGGACAAGGGCTTTGACATTATTGGGTTCCGTTTCAAGGACCATAGAGCAGTCCTCGATGGTACCGTCGAAGTTGCTGATTTGCTTGAAGCAGGCTGCACGGTTGGAGAGGCACTTGATAGCTAAGGGGCTGGCGTTGTCATTGAGCTTGCTGAGGCACTGGGTATACTTCTCAATGGCACCCTCGAAATTAGCAGCCTTGTATTGCTCATCTCCAGCCTCCTTGAATTTTTCAGTGCCAGACAATCCACTTTTTCGAGACCTCTCCATGGCCTCCCACTTGGGTTTCACCCTGCTCATCATATCCTGGACCTCACTGTTCCCCGCATCGATACGGCTGGCAGCCTCCAAAGTTTTGAATGCCTTCTCAATGTCCCCATTCTGCATCTGCTCCTGGGCCTTGGTGCACAGGGCATGAGCATTCGCCTGGCGCTGGACCTCGACCATTTCGGTCTTCATCCTCTTCAGGTCAGCATTGCTAGAATCCACGCCCAACCCACTCTCAAGGGTCTTGATGCATTCCGCATTCTTATTCAGTGCCTTGAGGGCAGTCGCCAGTCGGAAGTATCCCTTGACAAACTTGCTGTCGGCCTTGACGCAGGAACGAGCAGCCTCTTCCATCTCAGCAAACTGTTTCAACTTCTCGTGCGAGGCAGCCATATTAGACCAGTATGCAGGCACAGATGGATCCTGAGCGGTAGCCTGCTTGTACTTCTCGATAGCTTTAGCATATTCGCCACTCTTGAAGAAGGAGTTTCCTTCAGCCTGTGATTTTTTGCAATGGCAAGTGAAGTGGGGTGGGGCGGGGGGCGATTGGGGTTGGGGTTGGGGTTGGAAGGAAACAAATTGGGTTAGTAAGCAGACAGACTCTCCGACTTAGACTTAGTCTGTCTTGAAAGCAACAAGCAGAAACAATGATGCATTGGTGGTGCGGACGGGAAAGCGCGTCGTCGGGGGTCGTCGGTGGGGGAAGATGTCGGGAAGGATGGTCTTGCAGATGTGGTTAAGTCCCTGGAAGGAACAACAGTGACCTGGGCAACGAACGCGTGGCAAACCAGCAAAATTTTAAGTTCCGGACAGGGGGTGCAACAAAGGGGTTTGATTATAAATTTTCGAGGAAGAGGGTGGCATACCTTGAAGGCCTCGGCTTTGGCGTCGGGCATTGTAGAAAATAAAGGTTGTGAGTGCTTTGGTAAATTGTAAATTGTGTGACTGATTTTCATTTTGTCCACATGGCAGGTTTTAGATAAGAATCCTAGTCTCGGCGTTTTTTCGTTCCATAACCACCTTCCTACCTCCTCAGTCATAAATCTACGACCGAGATTTTCTTAGATCTGCTGTCTTCCCATAACTCAAACCTCGGCCAGCTTCAGTTCAGCCTATCCCTCCCCCTCCCCTCCTTGAGCGCACTGACCAAAGACCAATGACAGGCCAAAAGGGTTGCTTCGAGAAGACTGTTGAAGCGGCAGGCGTGGGAGCATTCGCGGGACTTTCATTTGGGGCCATCTCGGGTGCCTGGGCTGCCCCCCCTGTTTCTCAGGATGGGAAAGGGTTTGCTGCAGCTCGGAGTGTAACGAGTGAGTTCCCCCAAGTCGTCAAGCTAATGGGGAGGAATGCAGCTGCCTTCAGTGCCGTGTGTGGGGTGTTTGCAATGGGAGACTGTTTCTCTGAGGTGAGTTGCTGCATTGTTGCTTTTTCTTTTGCTTTTGCTTTTGCAGCATTGTGTTGTTGCTGTTGTTGCTTTTGTTGCTTTTGTTGCTTTTGTTGGGTTTAGCTGGCTGGGGGCAATGTTGAAGGGGCAATGTTGAAGGGGCAATGTTGAAGGGGCAATGTTGAAGGGGCAATGTTGAAGGGGCAATGTTGAAGACGCCATGTGAAGACGCCTAACAAAAAATGATGTTTCTCCGCAGGGAATAAGACATGTAAAAGACCCGGTGAATGGGTTTTTCGGTGGGGCTTGCGCAGGTGCGCTGCTGGGAATTCAGACCAAAAGGTTGGATATCGCAGCAGGAACAGCACTTGGATTGGGCTTGGCGACTGTCGTTTTGGACATTAATGGGCCGCAAATGGTGCAAGATAAGGACAGATACAAGCAGAAGCACTTTGGTCTGCGATTGGCTAAGGAGGAGGGTGATTCCTCTGATTAAGCGAAATGTTTTTCGACTTGTGATTTGATAAGATAAGATTTATATTTTATGTTTCGCCAACGAAGCCTTTTTGTCCGTCATCTCGTCACCAAACACTGTCACGCGTTAGTTATTGTGCCATTAGATATTAGTCTTGTAGGTGAAATCTGAGCCAATGAGGCAAACAGGCAAACAACCGGTCATTTACCAGGGCAAGGGTAGAGGGAAGCTTCCAGGGATCTCACTAGCAGCAACCCAGGCACATATCGCAAACATGGCCGCCCTCCCGTTCTGCAGCTCCGCCAGCCTCCTTCGGTCCGTTACCTCCACCTGAAGGGGATTCCACCCAAGATCCCCCGTAAGCCCTCCAGCCTTGAGGCCGGGAGCCACGCTCCTATCCTGCACGATTTTACCTCCCACATGAGTAAGTTCAAAAATCTCAAATACAGTAATGAAGGCAAACATCTGGGCCCATCCGGCGGCTGGTACGTGTCGCATGGCCTCCAGTGGAGTCATTGCAGCAAGATCAGCGAACCTGTAGATCGTGTCGTGTGTGTGAGTGTGTGTCAGTGTGTGTGAGTGTGTGTGAGTGTGTGTGAGTGTGTGTGAGTGTGTGTGAGTGTGTGTGAGTGTGTGTGAGTGTGTTTGTGTGGGTTAGTCCGCGTGTACTTCCATATTCCCGTCAAAACAAGACTGCAACGTCCGTCTGCTCTCGCTCACCTTTGAGGATGGTCCTTTTCATTTGCGATTTTCAGTGTTGCCCCCATTATTGCAAGTTGGTCCACCTCGGCTGATCCTGTCGGGGCCTTATTCTCGTCCTTAGAGAGAGCATATCGCAACTCCAACGACTTCAATTCGTCGCAATTCGGGCAGGACAAGAGAGCCTTTGAACAGACACTCCGACGCTCCTCGACACTACTTCCATCTGAGTCAAGCGCTTTCAACAAATTCAAGTGCCCCCTATCATAATCAGGCTTCGTCAACGTGCACAGCTCCGCATCTGACTTCGCGGCCAAGTAATCAGTCTGCTTAAGCATCGCGATGGACCGCTGGGAAAAAAGTTTGTGCAAGATCCCACCTGACTTTACGTCAATGGCTGAGAGGATGCCGGCGGGGTGGATAAGTGTTGCGGGGTCCTTGTTGTCCAGGAGCAAATCGATCGCTATGGTAAACACTCGACCAGCGGTAACGCTGTCCTCCTTGCTTAGGGCTTCAATCCCTTGCTCGAGGAGAGATGAAGGTGAGCGAGCATCGAGGGTGCTGTTCTCTGCCTTTATAGACGAGAGAGCGGACATTTTTTCAGTTGAGAAGAGAGTCGGATTCGTATAAAATCAACCGATAGAATAAGACCACTGGAAGGATTTTTACCTTCCGACAGTGGGTCCGCCAAGAAATTGTTCTCACACATAACACCAGCTCTTCACGGGCCACCTTCATCACGCCCCATCACGCACTCCCTTCGTGCAGCTGTGCCTGACTTGACCCTCGAACAGAATATATACTATAGTCAAAAGCAGCACAGTTTAGGCAATAATGAATCCACTCCAAGGAAACCCCATTACTAGCGACAACAGCGGGAGCAGCAGCTCCAGCAGCGTCATTTACCCGTTGCCATATCCTACAACATTCCCCAACGAGATGATTACGCCAACAAACCATCCCTCGACCTTCCAGCGAGCATGGTCTACTTGTCACTTAGGAGCGCTTACTGTACCTCGTGATAGGACCTTTCCCTCTGGGTCAGATTTGACCCACGAGAAAGTATTAACTGCGCTGCAGTCTATTGAGCACCTCTACCAGACAGACGTTACACAACCATTTGGTTTAGGGACCAAATGTGCCAAAACATTTGTGACACGTTGCCTGCTTGGCGATAAGGGGACGACCTACAAGTACCTTGGCCTGCGGATGTTTTCAACTGACTGGGGCGCCGTGGGTGAGGGGGTAATCAAGCAGCTGAACGCTGAAATGCAACGGCAGACAGTAGGTTACTTAAATGATCTGAGCTCAACCAGGGGTCGATCAACAAGGGGTCGATCTTGCTTTGACGTCGCGTTAATTAATCGCATGGAGAGCAGTGAGAAGCTGAAAGAAGAGCCTATCCACAAATCATCATCTGCTGCAGTTTCATGGCACGCTGACTCGAGTCTTGAGCATTTCAGCACTATAGGTGTTTACCACGTAATCACAGCTGCTAATGGAAAAGTTGTGGCTGATGATGTGAAGGAGCCAGAAGAAAATAAGTGGAGAGTCGCATTGAGAGTTGTACACGACGTGGAAGGCCCCACAATGACCACGAGGGGTGCGACCGAAGAAGAAAAATCGAAGGATGCGACTGAGAATGCGCCGATTCTTGCGGTGCCATTGCCAAATCAATCGACATACTATCTTCTTGACGATTACAACCATCACCACCAGCACGCTGTTCTCGCACCACTAGCGCAGAACGAAACGATCAGATATTCGTCTACTCACAGGTTGATTAGACAGGGGGGAAACGTCGAGGCTATCTGTGAACGAATGGACGGTGCAGTGAGAAATTTTCACAAAAAGAGCGCGAGCCAATTTCGGAATGAAATCGCTGTCTACTTTGAAATTGAGTCAGAGTGGTTGCGTCAGTTTTTTATTCAAGGCGAGGGCCACCGAAACCTGAAATGGGCAGAGTGGAACGAGTCTATAGGAAGTTTACTCACCGGATGGGGCGTTTTGCTGCGCCGAATCGTCGAAATCGTCAACTTTCTTCGGCGGGCTGCGATGGGCTCAGAGGGAATGAAGGGTGCTGACAAAAAAGAGGGAAAGAAAATCACGAAAGCCTTTGAGCAGTTGCGAGCTATTGGGGGAAGAAAAGAAGGGGAAGATGTAAAGCTGTACGAGGTTGTTGGTGAGGGTCTGGAGAAAATCGGGAAGATGCGATCGCTGTGGAAGGATAGAGAAAATGACTCTGTCTTTTTTTCCATGGAAAAGAAGTGGCGTCCGATGACAGTCCCTTTCCCAGACATCGGAGTGGATTTACTGGGCTGGGAGACGGTCGGAGGGATCGTTAGGGCATGGGGCGGGATCGTTGGGGGGGCCTCGGGGTGCGGAGAAGACAGTATTTTCGACAACCCTTTCGGCAACCTGAAGCCTGAGGACAGTAACAGTGGTGCCAGCACCAGCACCAGCTTTAATGACAACATTAATGACGGTAATGGCAACGGCAATGACGAAAACATGACGGGAAACTACGCCCTCGAACTCCAACCACCCTGGTCTACCGCTCTCGTGTCAGGGAAGAAAACTATAGAAACGCGACAATATGAGTTGCCAAGTCAATTACTAGGAAAAAAAATCGACATAATTGAAATTGCCAAGGGTGAAGACGGGGTTAGCAGCAACAGAGCCGACGTTGTCGCGGGTAATGACATAGGCCGCACATACAAGCGCGTGGGGTGGGTGGTATTTGAAAGCTTAAAAAAATATGTTTCATCTGAAGAGTTTAGGAAAGATGAGAAGAAGCATTGTGTCGAGGAAGGGAGCGGCTATGATTGGAAAGAGGGCGGATGTTGGGGGTGGAAAGTAAGCGAATTCCGAGAGAGGGTAGGGGATGGAAACGGGGACGGATGGGGGGGAGTTAAAGAGCTTAGGAGAATCAAGCGGTCTATATTCCAAGTTATCAGTGAAAGTAGCGGCTCTGGCAGGTACGGGAATGTGAAAGGAAAGAAGGGGAAAAAGAAGAAACGGAAGGAAGAAAATGGCACCACCGAGGATAATAAAAGAAAAAAGAAACGCTACTGACTTATATTGGTATATAGTGTGTAAAATCATTCTGCTCGTCAAAATTTTATCATATTTGTCGTAAATCATATAACCGCTTTCTTTTTCCCTTTCTTCTTCGTGGGGGCTACCTTTTTCCCCGCCACCTTAAAGCCAAACTTCGTCTGACCCCTCTTATTCGTTTTGCTGACCTTTCGTCGTGCCAGACTTGCCCCATGTGTGTCAGCCATGTGAGGCTTGGGATGGAGTTTGCTCTTCTTTCGCTGCACGAACTGTTTCTTCGGCGATTTGTCTGACGCATCATCTTCATCGCTCATATCGTTAGCATCATGTTCATCGTTATCGACATCGACGGCAGAGGTGCCGAACAAGCTCTGCACAGCACCTAAATTACCTGCAATGATTTCCGAATCTGGCTTCATGTTCTTCTTCAGATTCTCCTGGATGATAGCCATCGCCTTGTCTGCCGCGACCTGACCCTCGCCTTTGCGGAAGTTCGCACGGTGAGCGCGCTTGATCTTGGAGCGGATGGATTTTCCCATTTTTGTGTTGGAGAGGCCAAATTGGGACGGTAGAGAAAAGGAAGGGTGAAGAAGGGAGGTTCGAGGAAGTGTTGTGAAAATATAAATAGTGTGTTTTTATGCTATATATCGCTTCAAACCTAGAGTTGGGAGCCAGAAAATGAACAGCGAATTGCAAATAACTCGCGAGGAGCAACCTAAATGTTTTTGCTGGCTGCTGGACAAAGTCGAGGATGATAGTGCATTTGATTAACATAATTGTGAGTGGATCCCCGAATTTTTGCTTATTTTTGCGTATTAACGAGAAGGATGTACCGAATCGGCGATTAAAACTGCATAAGCGGTTTCCAATCCACTTATACCGGAGGTGCAAAGGTCGCTGACATTTCTCCTCCATGAGTCCCAAGTGTGCTTTGCTGTTCGCGACAAGGCGTTCTGGGTTCACCAGATGCTCATTTGTATACCTTTCCCCCACTAACACACTAGCTCAATCCAGAATATGAAGCTCGCTGTCCTGTTCACCACTCTCGCTGCATGCAGTGCCTTTGCGCCACCTGCTGCTGTCCCTTCCTCCCCTTCCGCTCTCAAGAGCAACCCCTCGCTCGACCCCTCTGTTGGCGTGACGGAGCCTCTCGGCCTTTTCGACCCTCTAGGATGGCTCGACGGAAACAAGGACCCTGCCACCAACTTTGCTTCATTCCATGCCAATTTTGAGCGCCGCCGGGCTGTTGAGCGCAAGCATGGCCGTGTCGCTATGGCCGCTGTTGTTGGCATGCTTTTCCACAACGCCGGCATTGAGTTTCCCGGCTACCTGTCCACCTCTGAGAACATGAGGTTTTCTGATGTCCCCGATGGCTTCACTGGTTTGTTCAGCATCCCTACTGCTGGACTTGCCCAGATCTTCTTTTTTTGCGGTGTCTGTGAGGTAAGTTGTATTGGCACTTTTCGCGAGGCGAGAGAAATGAAAACTTACATCCTTTCTCTACCCAATTATAGCTCGCCATCTGGCCTGCTAACAACTACAGCGGTGACTATGGCTGTGGATATGGCCGTCCTTTTGTGCCCAATGTACTCGAGGGAGAGGAGCTCAAGTACAAGCTCGACATGGAGATCAACCAAGGACGTGCGGCGATGATGGGGTGAGTAGAGTAGAAAGCTAGGACACGCGGTGATTGGAGGGGCGGAGCGGCGAGACAAGGCAAGGGGGGGGCAGAAGGGTTTCTACTTGAAATAAAAACCTCGCTAACTAACAGGCACTTGTTGTTGTTTTTGTTGTTGTTTGTTGCAGCATCTTTGGAGCCATGGTCGGAGAGGGCGTCACCGGGCAGACCCTGGCCGAGCAGTACGCTAGTGGAAATATCATTGGATACGGCCCACCCTAAATAATTGAGGCGCGAATGTTGTTAAAAGTTAGGGTTAGGGTGGTGTATCGTCCTGGGGGTAAAGAGTAACATTGAAATGGAGAATGTGTTAGGATTGAGAGAGGGCGTCGTTTTATGGTTTGGAGACCAGCGAGCGCCAGAGGCACCATTTTATTTTAATTTGACCGGAAAATTGATATCGCTTTGCGGTTGACAATGGTGTTGTGTTCGTTCAAACATTCTACATTTTTTTGTTCTGCATCACAATACAGTCCCCCCAATTTCCATTACTTCCTTCCTCACAACACTTCCGACCCAATCGGCGGAGGTCATTGGTAGCAGCCCCATCACACTCATCTTGTAAAGCCCCATGCACAAGCCAACCAAATTCAAACCCAAGAAAATTAGCTGCAGGAGTGACACACACGTTTGAGTGTGGAGTGGAGGTCAGTGACAACAAGATCACAATTATCTCGGTTCTCAGTGATAATTCTCCGTCACAAATTCATCGCTTCGCCATTGCATCGGCCTACACTCACCTTCGGCATCAAAAGATCCACTTTCCCGTCGGGGTCCTCGAAGCGTTTGAAAGTCTTATTGATTGAAAAAAGCGATTTGAGGGGGTTGGAGAGCAATCCAACAAGCATATTCATTGTCCAGATGGTCAGCTGCGTCCCGCTCATGTACATCATAAACACATTCATTCCCAGTGATTTGCCAGGTGCCATAGCCAAATTCATGGCGCTCTTATTGCGGAGAGCAATTTCATTGGAGCTCATCTTTGAGGCACCGGTCGCAGCAAACTCGGCTGCAGTCAATGTCTTTGCAGCATTCTGAGAATGACCCAAGGGTTTAGGAAGCAATGGGATGAGAGTATGGTCAATATTGGCAGTATTTGGGGCACTGGAGGTCATTATTGGGGACAAGGGGGGGGGGCAAAAGGGAGGGTGGATGTGGGGGGGGGGGGGGGGGCAAGGGGGGGGGTGGGGGTGGGGGGGGGGGATGGAGCGAGAGTGTTTGGTGTGGGAAGGAAGGTTAACGGGAATTTCAACAGCAGTACCGAAATTTCAAAAGTACTGGAAAAAGCAGGGCCTAATATCGAAAAGGAAGAGGAAAAGGGTAATCTGAGGATGGGGTGAACGTTGTCGTACCATCAATAAACCAACTACACTCAGATTCACCAAATTAATTTTATTTTCTTCGTAAAATTGGCCAAACACAGTCGCCTAGGATTCAAGATACTACATCAAAATGGACTTCAGCCAAATGATCAATTCTGTGCCCTACGAGGCCATCGGAAAGCTGATGGCCTCTCTGTTTGCTGTCAAGGTCCTTGTCCTCTTGTATAAGTTTTTCCTCCGCCCATCCAAGAGGTGAGCTCCCACATAAAATAGACGGATGGCGTTCAAGTGAATGAATGATGACTGGTGCAGTGGAATGGATTCTTGAACACCATCGGTGAACGGCATCGGCATCGGCGAATAGCATCGCTGAATGTTGTTGTCGGTGGTGTCAACTACACTCAGGGTGTAGCCGTGTTTTTGACTATTAGCGTCTAATCCTAAGGTGATATAAGG
>ERZ651776.2775-NODE-2775-length-18432-cov-5.075838_pt1 | contig 18432 bp, 14 predicted proteins | sample MGYA00514761_ERZ651776 | MGnify/ENA metagenome assembly ERZ651776 | reverse complement strand
GATAACGACGACAACGACAACGACGACAACGACGACAACGACGACAACGACGACAACGACGAAAACGACGACAACGACGAAAACGACGACAACGACGAAAACGATGAGTATTGTTGTGAATTTTGTCTCAATTATACTCGAAGAGCTTCCTACAATTTACTTATCGTCCAAGTCGCTCCTAACGTTTCACACAAATTTCAATATGTATCCTACCAAACCTATCACTCCATAGCACGCCTTCAACTACACCATGACCTCGCAGACTCCTCCGGCCTTTAAAGTTCCACCTAGCCCCTGTACAATGACGTTAACTCCAAAGTAAACGTCGTCCTTGTGATTTGCTTCTCCTCTCCGATATTCCGAAAGAGTATTTAGTGGTTCATTCTTCTCGTCGAAGCCAAGCCCCGAATCCAAAACGGTGCTCTGCTTGCATCTTGGGCAGGGTTTCACCACGTGCAACAAGACCCCATTTATGCGAAGTACCTTCCAGGAATCCTCTTCGAAAGGCACAAAACCGTGAACTACAATATTCGGTCTGAATTTTTTCATTTTGATCGGATGCTCGCCCTTAGCAGATAAGCGACGATTTAGGTCTTCGAGGGAAGCAGAGTTGCAGAGCAGAATCGGAAATCCATCGGCCAAGCTCGTATTTGGTAGACTGAACCCAAAATTCACGTACGAACAAATAGGAGTGTGCTTTGGGCTTGTATGTCTTGAATAAATTCCTCTCTCCTTGGGTAATCGAACTACCCTGAGTTTCCCTTTCAAATCGCTTTCATGGCCAACAAATTTATTCATAAACACCGCTGCCTTATCACCGCAATCTACAACCCTGACCGTATCATCCCAAATTCCAACTGACAGAATGTTTTCTGAATTCCCCTGTGGCAATTCAGAAATAACCACTTCATGTTCTCCACAACCCAAGATGCTGACTCTCCCGTCGCTCATTCTTTTTGCACCCAAGAGGGATAGCTGGGGAATTTGCCTTTGAGTAACGAAACGATTTGTGTCACATCGGATGACCATGTAACACCGATCGCCCTCAAGCCCCATTTCACCTGCATGAATGGCATTGTGCTCTGTTCCCTTCAGAGACTTAACGGGGTATGTCACCAGTGAAGAAAGAAGTAAGCGTTGTTTAGGTTTAGACCAGATCAAGCGGACTCTCAAAACAAGAGAGAATAAGATCGAAAGGAAAGGAAGGATGAGAGCGTCGAACCATGCATGCAGAATGGGCTGCCGCCGAGTAATGAGAATATTCATCGTTCGTTCACCCGGAGGAAAATTGTAAACTGGTAGAACTTCGAAACGATTTCAATTCACATCACACTCCACTTAAGGGGAGTTCTTTTTATTTACCAACCAACCAACCAACCAATACTCCTCTGTCAATTGAAAATCAAAAGCGGCGGTGAAATATTGGTAAGGATACCTTTGAGGGAGTCGGAAATTACAACTGGTTTGGGTCTTCTTCTCCGTCCCCCCTTGTCTAACAGGGTCTCTAGACTTTGCGTTCGGCACGGTGCCCGCATCGCTCCTTGCCTCTGCCTCAATAAAGCCTACCCAAGAGCTGCCCTCTGGCGCCCATCCCCATCCCCCCGAACTGCTGTATTTTTCTGAAAGAAGAGAGTCAGTGAAGTGAAGTGAAGTGAAGTGAAGGATGCATATGGATTGTCCGATTCACACGATGGAGTGGTTCAGCCCTATAACGACTGCCGGAGAGTTTGGCAACCCAAGCCCTCTTCCCCATAATCCGCCCGTTGTTTTGGACGGGGAAGAGACTCCTAATCACACTCCAATGATAAAGAATCACACGGTGACTTACCACCAAGGCAAGCTTTACATCTTTGGTGGTTATGATGGCCGACGCAATCACCAGACTCTCGTGACATTCGACGTGGAGAAGAAAGTTTGGTGCTACATTCCACCGTCCCAAATCGAGGGGGATATTCCCTCCGGCCGTAATGGGCATACTGCGACCCTTGCGAAGGATAAGATATTTATAATTGGTGGTTGGTTGGGCAGCGGGCCGCTTGCTGCTTCGGACATGCACTATCTGGATGTTTCGAATCCCAACGCTCTAGTTTGGGAGTGCCCCCCGGAGGTAGGCGACCCACCCGGCCCGTGCAATATGCACTCGTGCGACTACATCTCCTCAATGAACGAATGTTTTGTATTCAGGGGAGGCAACGGAAGGGAATACCTCAACGATTTGCACGCCGTGGATGTCGATAGCTTTGTTTGGCGAACGGTCGAAACAACTGGGAGCAAGCCTCAGAGGCGGGCGAACCATTCTTCAGCTGCTATTGGCCATGAAATTTTCATTTTTGGCGGTTGGAACGGAAAAGAGAGGCTGAACGATGTGCACATCTTGGACACGCGAGCGAGTGTGTGGAGTTCACCCGTCATTGCTGGTACTCCTCCGCACCCGAGGGCAGGCATGACTCTGACTGCTCAGAGAGGGAGACTGTTTTTGTTCGGGGGCAGCGGTAGTAGCAGTAAATGCTTCAAGGACCTGCAGGTGCTCGACAGAGAGCGATTGATTTGGCTAGAAATTATGGAAGAAGGTGGGGACGCGGATGGCACCAAAGATGTACCCGGAGGCGAGTCGGGTACATCCGTCGGCGATGGGATGTCGCCCCTCTCCGATGGGATGTCGTCGTTGTCGCTCTCGCGGCCGTCTTCTCACCTGTCCCGTCTTCATGGGAACGAAAAAACAGATGAGAATCCCAACTCCTATGACAATACACCTATTGTTAAGACTGTTGGAATCGGTCCTGGCCGTCGAGCTGGACACACCGCCACTGCTGTCAACCGCAAGATCTTTATATTCGGAGGTAGTTGCGGAGCTGATTATCTTTCTGATTTTTTTGAGCTCGACACAGATCCTCCGCACGAAGTCATTGTCGACAGGAAGAGCGGCGGGGACTACTTGCTCGAGGGAATCTCACAGTACTTTGGCGAGGATCAGTTCCATGATATTATCTTCAACGTCGAGGGACGGCCACTTAAGGCCCACAAGATTATCTTGTGTAGTGCATCGGAATGCTTTCGGGCCATGTTTGAGGGGAACTTTCAGGAATCGAAGCAGACTGAAATTGACCTGCCAGACTGCAGCTATTCTTCTTTTCGGGCCTTGCTCGAGTACATTTACAAGGGTCGTCTACCGCCGTGCGGGTTTCTCAAGAACCATAACAACGTCGCGGGGGGGCAGGATGGGTTAGGATGGGGTGACAGAGAACACGCACAACTCCAGCAGCTTGTCGACCTTCTTGAGCTCTCTGACCAGTATCTTCTTCATCACCTCAAGCAGAAGGTGGAGGGCACCCTGCGTATGGCGGTAAGTGCGAGCGAGCAGTCCTCACTTCTTGTTCTCGTTATTTTATTTCGTCGTCGCGACATGTCTCTCACTTTCGCACCATCCTAACCTCATGTCTTGTTCTGGCCCATCCCACCCCACCATGTCACCAAACCAACACAGATAAGTCACGACACCATTGAATATCTATTTGACGCCGCTGAACGTGCCAACGCGGCCCAGTTGCTCTCACTTGTAAAGCATTTTCGTCGGAATGTGAAGTAAGACTAATAAGTACGATAATCCGAATATTCCGGAGATTTTTGGGTTGATTTGGAGTGGAGTCGATGCTGAATACCCACCCGTTCTGCTGTGATCCATCAACTTTTGAACTCAACGAGGGAACTCCAGATGATGAACCCCTCAAACCTTACCAAATATTTACCAAAGTCGAGAAGAGAAGAGCAACAAATAGGCCCTGGCCTCGAGAGAAAGTAAGAAAGTAACGCCAACAAGTAGTGGGATAAAGGTGTAACAGTTGTGAATTATTTTGCGCAGTTTGTAGTTTTCTTATTACTTTTCTGATGGCGGCACCGATTGCGGCGCCCCCCCAGCTGAAAACTTCGTCTACCTTTCCTAGTAGCATACCACCTCTCGCAGTGGCCAATCTCAGTCACCGTTGAAGCTGCAAATTGAACTTGCAACCTGCCAGTCCACAGGTTCTAAATTAATCGCATTTACCTATTTTCCGGCCTGGACAAATGACTTTCATTCTTAACCATGTACTTTCATTGTGTTACATATATACTGAATGTTAGGATTTGCCATCATCACGTACCCACCATTTATTAGCAAAAAATGAATTAATATTCCAAAATAATACGGAGAGGGGAGTTAAGGGTGATTAGTAGAGCCCTCGTTTGGTGTTCTGCTGTTCTAGGCCTTATCTAATGACTTATCTAAAATTAGAGAACCCCCAGCTTCAGTTCAGTTCGGATTTTTCATTCAGAATTCAGAAGCTCAAGGCAAAAAAGTCCCAAAAAAGTTTAGCTCACCGGCAGACCTGACATGACACAACCTTACAGCCATTTTAAGTTACTATAAATCGTTTTTCGTGATAAAACTTGTAGAGACCCGCTCAACAAAAAAGGCCACGCAAATCAGAAAGACTTAAGACGTCTGAAAATACCAGAAAAGGCTTTAAAAGGTACTTGTTATCCTCGTCCGTCTCCCCAACTGAAAGACATCCATTGTCTAATACTTAGAGATTATTAAAGCGCGTGAAGTCAGCATTCTGCGATCATGTCTTCGGATGGTAAGTTGCGCTATTGTCTATGGAATCGCATCGCATCGTCTTCCGAAACTTACCTCTCCATTCACAGATGACTCGGACGAAGAAGCTAGAAAAAACCGAGAGGAAATGATGAGAATGTATGAACAGCGAGATGCCGCGGATGAGGAAGAAGAGAAGGTGCGCGAAAAGTTGAGGTCGAGCGGTAAAATTAAACGAATTAAAATTCTGAAAAAGATGAAAAATGAAACTCCTGAGTATAGACTTGCCAGGAAAAAACAGGAGTATCAGCGAAAAAAATCACGTGAGAGAAGGGCGAGTCGGCGTGCATCGTCGATGAACATGGGGGGGGCTGACACTTCAGATCTGCAACAAGCTGAAAAAGATATCGCTGAAAACTCACCTCCTAAGACAGAAGAGGAGGAGAATGCAGAATCGCAGGAGCAGTCTGCTTCAACCAAACTTGGAATAAATATTGATGAGGATGAGGATGAGGATGATGGCAGTGGTGAAGATAGAGAGCCAGATGAAAGCGTTCCAGATGGTGAGCCAGATGACAGCGCTCCTGCTGATGGTGACAGCGCTCGAGAAACACCCCTTGAAGCAACAAAAGAGTTGGAAGAGGTGCATACGGAGGACACCACGGAAGAAAGGGAAGATCGATGCTCTCCTCTTGGAAGCCCCCCCCCACCTAAGGTGGTCCAGACAACAACATCTCCAGAGAAGGCAGCTGAAAACACTCCAATTCCTGCAAGGGAGAAATCCCAGTCATGTGTCGTGAGCTGATGAGCTACTGAGCTTTTCGCTAAGGCGAATTTTTGCAATATTAAATAGACCTTCCAAAGAAAAAAAGTACACGCTTTTAGCCAATTTATATCTTCGGTCTTTTCTAAGCGGCTCGGTCCATTTATGCCTGAAATCTTCATTCTCAAACATACCTTCTTCCGGGATCACCGGTTATCGTTGCTTTCGTTGCTACCATTAGATTGAAACGTGCCCCCGCAAACTAGGCTGAGAACGGTGTAGCATAGCTCCCCATGGGGGTGGAAGAAGCTAACTCGACGTCCGACATGTTTTCGCTGACGAAAATTCAATAATAGCAGTAGTTTTGTGATGCGTGTCTTGAGAGACACACCGAGAAACCTCCGCAAAACAAAATCCTTAAATTACCCACCATGACGGAGTCACCTTCAGGATTTTGCCCTATGCCGGCTATGGTGTGTTTCACACTGTCTACGGCGGGCTACCTACTCTCGATCGGTAACTTATATCAACGCAATCGACATCGCCCAACAAGATCCTTCAAATCCCCAACCCACGAGAAACTGTTCAACATGATTGTAGCAGCCAATGAGCGCATAAAATCTCACGTGCATAGGACCCCTGTTGAAAGAAACTACAGCAATGCCAACTTATCATTCAAGTGCGAATGTGACCAGTTGACTGGCTCCTTCAAGCTCCGGGGAGCTTTTGCAAAGCTCACCAACTTAACAAAAAAGTCAATCACAACGGCTTCCACTGGGAATCACGCGCTCGCCACCACTCATGCTCTCAATGTATTGAAAGGCATAGGGATGGAATTCAATGCCCAGATTTTTGTCCCCCAAAACTGCAACCAGGTTAAATTGAAAAAGCTCAAGGCATTGAACAGCCCGATCAAGCAGTTTGGCTTCGACGCTGTGGAGGCAGAAAGGGAAGCGCGTCGAGTTGCAAAAGAGCGCGGAATTACCTACGTCAGCCCATACAATGACTTTGACATCATGAGTGGCCAGGGAACAGTTGGGGTGGAAATCATTGAGCAGTGCCCCAAAGTTGAGGCTGTTTTTGTCCCGGTCGGTGGCGGTGGTCTGATCGTCGGAATTGCGGCATACATTAAGGCCGTGCGCCCGTCGTGCAAGATTGTAGGCTGCTCGCCGACGAATAGTGCCTGCTTAGATCTGTCGGTTAAGGCTGGTCGAATTCTCAGGGAGGATGAATTCCCAAACCAAGACACGCTCAGCGATGGAACTGCTGGAGGCATTGATGACGATTCATGTACGTACGATTTTTGTTCGGGAGAAGGTAGTCTAGTCGATGAGTGGGTCGACGTGAGCGAGGAAGAAATTAAAACAGGATTGAGGCTTGTCATGGATGATCACAAGAAGATTGTCGAGGGAGCAGCTGGAGTCAGTGTTGGGTCCTATTTGAAAGTTAAAGAGCGATATGCGGAACTAAATTGTGTTGTTGTCCTGTGCGGGCGGAACATATCTACTAGTACTTTCTGTGATATTGTGAAAATGTGATAAAACATTGCGATGCAATAGAAAGTTTCTTCCACCAAAAATATTGTTCCAACATTGTCAATCCAGTTATTTGAGCGTTTCGTTGGGTAGGCAGGTTAAGCAAGTTTATCGGTCTTCTTTTTTCTGAATATTTTCTTCACTTTGAAAATGAATTTCCGCCAACCCTTGCCTAACTTATTACCCCAATAAAAGGTTTCATCAAGCTGAGACACAAACGATTGACTCACTGTTTCCTTGCACCACTCGATTAGGAGATCGGTGTTAATCTCTTTGCCTTTAAATGGTACGATTCTGTTGTTTGCCGTGAAGATATAAATCGTCGGTGTGGAGATGATTTCTACATTTAAATTTGGCACGTCATTCAGCGACACATCCATCTCATAGAAGCTCATACTTGGTTCGAAATGAAGCCGAGCAGAGAACTGCTGGAATTCTTCGCGCACTTTTTTGTCGCCTTTGTCATACTGATTAACAAACATGACGACAACGTCAGTTTTGTTCGCTAAATCCCGTTTAATCTTGCTGTTGAACGTCTTCCCAACAAGTGTTCGGACACCCTTGACTTTTTTGTTGAATTTAGCGAGTGCCTTCTCACTACCAGCTCTCGGGGAGGCAGTGCAACCCTTATCACCATCATTTCCAAGGCACGACTTTGTGAAATTGTTTAAGTCTGCTCCAGACTGGAGCGAGTTGGGCGGAATGACCTTTGTCACGGTGCTGCCGTAGGCGCCACTTATGTCAAAGAGCATGTACATCGGCAAAGTTTCCTTCTTCGAGTCGATGTTGTATCGTTGGAGGAAATTATCTTCCGCAATCGGATCAACCCACAGATATCCGACGTCCCCCCCGGATCCACTCTCCAAGTCAATCGCTCTCGCCTCTTCCAATATCGGTAGCACGGTGTCGGGTAATTTAAACTCCTTCTCGACGACAACCACAAACTTTTTCACAGGACTCTTCTCCTGCAACCTCCCCAGCATCCCTTGATGGTATTTCGTCAACGTGCTTGCACCATAGAGCACAATCATCTTCTTCAGCTTATTTACCTCGTCGCTGTGGCTAGTCATGGGGATGATCGGTGAGTTTGGTAAATGTTCATCGCTGTTGTAGATTTGCAAGCAGGAAGGGCAGAACATTAAAGGAATGTTCTCGAAGAAGAAGTGAACATTATCGACCGTCTTCTCTGCGGAGGAGGTCAGCATGTGCTGATCATAGTCGATACGTAGCAAAGCATCCGTCAGAACGTGGTGCGCTTCGCTGAGACGCTGGAACTGCGCTTCTGCCTGGGACTTAGTCAAATTATTTAGCGCATGTCGATCTGGGTGCTTTTCTTTGCTCAACTTCCGGAACGCTTTCTTGACTTTTTTGTTGCTGGCACTGCTGTCAATCTCTAAGACATCGTAATAACTGTCGCCATCAATGCCGTTAACGTTTCTCAAAGTCTTCCAAAAGGATTGTAAAAGCATATACTTGTCAACAATACCAAAACGGACCTTCTTGTTCTTCAGCAACTCCTCGCCAGACAATAACATCTCATTGGCGAGATCTTCAAACGTAGAGCGGGCAAGGTTCACATTGCCCACGATCGCGACAGTATCGACTTGATGGTAAATAGATGATCGAAATAGAGTGAGCGAGGGGGCTTATTGCACCTCAATTACCGCGACCTATTTAAGCTCACCTCCATTTTCTCCCTTGGGATGAAAAAACTCCTTGACATCCTCCACTGTACGCAGCTCGACAATCTTTTCCTGGGAGCACCGCTCAATGAAGAGCGTGATCGCTTCCAAAGATTTCTCTCCCGTATGCATGTAGCTTTTGTAGGGCTGCGAAGCGTTTTTGGGAGGGAAAGAGCATAATTTTGTGTTGGGTTGGCAAAGATGTTGGTTTGCAAAGATGTTGGTTTGGGTGGATAGATAGGCAAATGAAATACTCACTTTGGAAGTCTGGGGAGGGTAGAACAAAAGAGTCGGAAAAGAAACAACGTTGTGCTTCTCAACGATTTCAGAGTTAGCATTGTTTGTGATATCCACTTGTCCAACTTTGAACTCATTCATTCTCCTCAATTCTTCAAATGTTGACTGGAAATTGGCGCAATGACCGCACCATGGCGCGTAGAATTCCACAAGAAACCCCAGCCCATCTTCCCCTGCAGTATGGATGGTTTGCGTGTAGTTTTCGGAAGTGAGGTGAGGACCGGAGGCAGTGAATTCACCAAAGGAGAAAGAGAGGGTCAGGAAGAAGACGGTGATGTAAAATGGAAGTCTTGACCGCATTCTCTTGTTACTGGGTAGCATCAAGGACGACTAACTAAAAGTCGCTAGAGAAAAATGGGCATCAAATTGAAAAAATTAAAAAAAATAATCTTCTTTTTTCGAACTTTTACCCCGAGCCAAATCCCGGCACCCTCTTTCGATGATTGATTTCTTCAAATCAACGCACGGACGGGAGTATCCTTTGCTCTACCTCTGGCTTGTGAAGGATTTCACTTGGTGTGCTCTCCACTTTTATCATGTGGGTATGGCTTCTGGATCGCTCTCGCTTGTCTACACCGTCGCCTTGGTGATCGTCAACTTGCGTGAGCGACAGTATAGGGAAGGTTGGAAGGCGGGCTGCCTGCTGCTGTGGCTCTCTGCAAACTACAGTTGGATGGTTGGAGAATTTTTTGTACAGAATCTTGGCTACAATGAAACCTTTTACGACAAATCCCAACACATTTGTCAAATAACGAGTCTCTTTGCTGTTACTGCCAATGTCGTCTACTTTTCGATGATCCTCCCATTCAAACTGCTTCCTAATAAGGCACCAGATGATCATCATTTTCAAGTTCTTGGGGCAGCCCCAAGAACTCCATCGTTTCTATCTGTCAAAGATTTTCGTGACTACGAGGGTATACACGTTTTCTTTTGGAGCGTGAAGGATTGTTCTTGGTCTTTTGAGAATAAAATCGTGTTTATACCAGCGCTCTTGTTCACGGTGTTGATTAACTTGGATATCCTCTGTCGGTACAAGAAAACACCTAACAATACTTTCCATGCTGTTAATTTTGGAGTTTTGCTGATTTGGGTCACTGCAAATGGTATATGGGCGATTGGAGAGCTGTTTGTGGAAAACGAACACGAACTATCGGAAGCAGATTTGGATGCGTTCAAATTTCCTTTCCCCCCAACAAACAAAATTTTGATTATGCGTTACCTGGCATGCTGGGTCTTTGCCTTTGCTGGACTTTGTGCTTGTGTCTGTGTCGGTGGTATTTACGTTTGGTCTGTGAAAGACCGAAGAAGACGCGGCAATAACCACCCCAACAAGAAGGTGCAGGAAGAGCCGCCCTTGATCGACAACTTTGCTGAAGATAATTTCAGGTATGGTCTATTGAGTGAAGTGAACGATCTTGTGAGCATAGAAGATACACATATATGAATGATGAACACATTACACATTTACACATTGCATGTATGATGAAACGTTTGAAACGTAGAAGAGAACAGTTTTTTCTCTACAAACCACGTTTTTATTGTTCATTCAATGCTTTAACTAGTCATCCAACATCTGCGCCTTTTCAAGCTCATCAAATTCTTTCTCAAAATCTATGCTTGCTTGGCTCCTCTTGGCATAATCTACTTCCTCGACACCTCTTTTTACCGCAGGGCTCTCCTTTAACTTTCCTTTCCGTTTTGTCATCTCATAACCCCCTTTCGTACTGCCACCCCCACCACCATCGATTTCAAAGTCAAAATCCTCTTCATCCTCGCTGTCATCCCCTTCCATGAAGGCGCCCCCCACCATCTCCTCAAAATCAGTGCTGCTTAACGGGGTGTATTTTTGAGAAGGGACCTGGGGATACCACCGATCACGAAAGCGCTTGTAAAGACACACCAGAGAGGCAATGCCAAGCGCAATGAGGAAGATCGGACCCACTGAGCCGTAAACACTGCCGAGGTCTTCTTTCTCCGAAGACGACGACATTTCGGGCAATAAAATGATTTTGAGGGGTGGAGGGATCGAATCTGGATATTGGAGGGGTGGAGGGATCGAATCTGGATATTTTTTCAGAGAGAATGTTTGCAAACGACCATAGTGCTCTCTCCCACCAAACATTTTCCCGAACAGCCCAGGATAATCGCCCTTTCGGTAAAATATGCCGACTATTCACTACTATCGGTTGCCCGCCGCAATTGCGACGCAGCCTGTACAGCCTGTTGAGTCGAAGTTCCTCCCTGGTACGTAAAATTAGTTGTAGCGAGACCTTCCCCCCCCCCCATAAAATGCAACCCTGCAGTACAAGTGATTTTTGGCTACGACGTTTGTTGATGTGCTCGCATCAGCGGTGGTGTGTATAGTTTGCATCTCTCTCGGATTTCTCGTCCGAAAGGAGAAAAAATGTTGTCCAAAAATATTTTGTCATCGTCTAGTTTCAGGTTTTCACTTACTAACCACTCCTGCTACAAACCCCTCCGCACCGCACATTGGCACGTACCGTCACATGCGCGGCCACGCTCTATTGAACGCGGTTACTCGGTCATTTCCCGCCCTGTAGCAACTTTCTCTGTCCAGAAAGAGACGGCGTTTCACATTGAGGTCTCAGCAGCTCTTTCCTCAGACTCACTGAAAAAACTCTCTTGGCTTCTCTCGGAGACTTTTGAACCTTCTTCGACTCGCCCGGAGGAATCATTCTTGTTCAAGACTGCCGACACACCCGGTCACCTGCTAGAGTTCGGTCCGCGAAAAGCGTTCGAGAGCCCCTTTAGTTCTAATGCCAAGACGATTTGCAAGCAGTGCGGAATCCCAGGTGTTGATAGGGTTGAGAAATGCCGTCGATACTTGATCCTGTGCAACGATGGCACGGCGACCAACAAGACTCTCACTTCCGATCAGCTCAAATTCTTCAAGGACAATGTTCATGATCGCATGACAGAAATGGAGTACCCCACTGACACGCCTATTGAAACCTTTGTGGAAAAGGATCCTGTGATCCCTTCCGTGGAGTTCATCAAGATCATGGAGGAGGGGCGGGAAGCTTTGGAAAAGGTCAACGCAGAGCAAGGTTTGGGGTTCGACGACTTTGACCTTGGGTTTTACACGGAGCTTTTCCGCGAGAAGCTCGGTCGCAACCCGTCTAACGTTGAGGCCTTTGACATGGGACAGAGCAACAGTGAGCACTCCCGACACTGGTTTTTTGGGGGGAAGCAGATCATAGACGGAGAAGAGATGCCTGACACCCTTTTTTCCATGGTCAAGGACACCATCCGGGAGGGGGTTTCGAAAACGAACCAGAACTCTGTTATTGCTTTCCACGACAACTCGAGTGCCATCAGGGGCTATGACAATGTTGAAGTTTTAAAGCCGACGGTAGTTGGTAGTCCATCGTCCATGCAGGTAAGTGACGTAAATCCATTTCTCGCCCAGATCGCAATCGAGTCGCAGTCGGATCGCAGTCTCTCTAACTCTGATGTTGAACCCTGATGTTGACACGCCCTGGTTCAATTTTTCACCATTCAACAGACTTCCAAAACCACCCTCCACCCGATTTTGACTGCAGAGACTCACAACTTCCCTTGCGGTGTTGCGCCTTACCCTGGTGCTGAAACGGGAACTGGCGGCCGCCTGAGAGATGTAATGGCTACTGGACGTGGAGCGCACTCCCTGGCCGGTATCTCGTCCTACTGCGTTGGCAACTTGAACATCCCGAACTACGAGCTGGAATGGGAGGACAAGTCCTTCGAATATCCCAGCAATTTGGCAAGCCCCTTGGAGATCGAAGTGGAGGCGAGCAATGGCGCAAGCGACTATGGAAATAAATACGGTGAACCCGTCATTCACGGGTTCACCAGGAGCTTTGGGCAGCGCCTTCCCAACGGCGAGCGCTTTGAATGGGTCAAACCCATCATGTTCAGCGCAGGAATCGGTACCATGGACGGAAAGCATGGCGTGAAGGGTGACCCCGCTAAGGGTATGCTTGTGGTCAAGATTGGTGGCCCCGCCTACCGCATTGGTGTAGGAGGTGGAGCTGCGTCATCCAAGGCCGGCGGCGAGGATGCTAGCAACAGTAAGCTGGATTTCGACGCCGTTCAGCGTGGCGACGCGGAGATGGAGAACAGGATGAACAGACTGATGAGGGGATGCATCGAGCTTGGCGACAAGAACCCAATCGTCTCCGTCCATGACCAGGGAGCTGGAGGGAATGGAAACGTCCTGAAGGAGATAGTTGAACCTGCCGGAGCCGAATACGACATTCGTAAGGTTTACGTCGGCGATGATACTCTGAGCGTGCTTGAGATCTGGGGGGCGGAGTACCAGGAGAACAATGCGCTACTAATCAACCCTGAGGATGAGGAAATCTTCCGCAAAATTGCCGACCGAGAGAATTGTCCTATGAGGATTCTCGGAACTGTCACTGGCGATGGGAAGGTGGTAGTAAAGGACAGCCAAGCAACTGGCCCCCAGTCCACTCCTGTAGACCTTCCCCTCGAGCTTGTACTAGGAAAGATGCCCCAGAAGACATTCACCGACAACCGTAAGTATACGTTATTTTGCGTGCTTTGTGGTGTGCGCTTTTTGTATGGATTTTGACATTTGCAATTTAAAGAGCTTGCATTGATTAACGGATTCATTCCGTTGCTGAAAACTGATCGCGTTTATAATGGACACGAACTAGACGAGAATTGAAATAGATGAGCGAGTTTAGTGATGTTTTGGCGCGCACGAATATCTGTCTCTTCGGCTCACTAACACACCACAATTTTACCAAATGCGAAAAATGGTTAATGAAAAACGCAGGTAATAAGCCAAATTTTACTCCCCTTGATCTCCCCTCCGATATCACTCCGATGACGGCGCTTGACCGCGTTCTCCGCCTACTTTCTGTCGGGTCGAAGCGATTTTTGGTGCACAAAGTTGATCGCAGCGTCAGTGGGCTGATTGCCCAACAGCCCTGTGTAGGGCCCTTGCAAATTCCCCTGGCTAACCTTGGAATGACCGCTCATAGCTATTATGGCAAGACTGGAACAGTCGTCGCTTGCGGTGAGCAGCCCATTAAGGGATTGATTGATGCTGCTGCCATGGCCCGTATGACCGTTGCGGAGGCGATGACCAACATCGTTTGGGCGAAGCTCTCTGCCATTGAGGACATCAAGGCCAGTGGCAACTGGATGTACGCTGCCAAGCTTCCGGGGGAGGGAGCGAAAATGTGGGACGCCTGCAAGGCGCTCAGGGACTGTTTGTTGGAGTTAGGGGTTGGCATTGATGGAGGGAAGGACAGTCTGAGCATGGCGGCAAAGTGCGGCGACGAGGTGGTGAAATCTCCTGGGGAGCTAACTCTGACCTGCTACTGCACTTCGCCCGATGTTCTCCTTTCAGTGACCCCTGACCTCAAACCCTCCTCTGGTTCCCGACTAATTTACGTGAGTCTTAACGACCCTTCCAAACAGCGGTTGGGAGGAACTGCTCTCGCCCAAGTTTATAGTCAGGTGGGCGACACTGTCCCCGACATTGAAAACTTTGGTGTCCTGAAGTCGGGAATGTCCGTCATCCAGGACCTGATAGGCTCCAAGAAAATTCTCGCCGGACACGATCGCAGTGATGGAGGACTCGCCACCACCCTGTTGGAGATGGCCTTCAGTGGAGATTGCGGAATAGACGTTAACATTCCAAGTAATGGGGGGGGAGCTATCGAGGTGCTGTTCAACGAAGAGGCCGGAGTTGTCTTGCAAGTCGCAGGGGGGGATTCCAAGGAAATTGTCGAGTTATTTGGCGCTGCCAACGTCACCGCCTTCGACATCGGGTCCCTCACTACCGACAAAAGCTGCAAAATCGCTGTCGATTCTGCTCTCGCTATCACTGGCGACTGCGCCTCCCTCCGCGATATCTGGGAGGCCACCTCCTTCGAGCTGGAGAAGCTCCAGCGCAATCCCGTGCTTGTACAGCAAGAGCAAGACAATCTCTGCAAGAGGAAGGCCCCCGCGTGGTCCCTGAGCTTCTCTCCTGCTCCCACACCTTCTTCCCTTATGGATTCCTCTTCGAAGCCCAAGGTCGCCATCCTCCGCCAAGAGGGCACCAACGGTGACAGAGAGATGGCCGCCGCATTCCTCGCGGCTGGCTTTGAGCCCTGGGATGTGACTGTCGCCGATCTCGTCGAGGGAAGGATCACTCTAGACGGATTCAGGGGTCTCGCCGCCTGCGGTGGCTTCAGCTTCGCTGATACGCTCGACAGCGCCAAGGGATGGGCTGGGGTCATCCGGTACAACGAGAATGTGCTCAAGCAGTTTGAGCAGTTCAGGAATAGGGAGGACACGTTCATGCTCGGAGTTTGCAATGGCTGCCAGCTGTTCGCATTGCTGGGTTGGGTCGGGGAGAGCAAGACTGGAGGTGAGGAGAAGAACACCAGGCTTGTCCACAACGACAGCGGGATGTTCGAGTCGCGCTTCACCTCCGTCCAAATCCAAGAGGACAACAACAGCTTGTTCTTCTCGGGCATGGGAGGGAGCAGCCTCGGCATTGTCGTTTGCCACGGGGAGGGTAAGTTCCACTTCCCGGACAAGTCCGTTCACGAGTCGGTCCTCACCAACGGTAATGCCTGCGTGCGCTATGTCAATGACGACAACGAAATCACCACGGATTACCCTTTCAATCCCAATGGCAGCCCTGATGGAATCGCCGCCCTCAGCAGCGACGACGGTAGGGTACTCGCTATCATGCCGCACCCAGAAAGGGTTTTCATGGAGTTCCAGTGGCCGTGGATGAGTGAGAAGATCAAGGGAGAAGGGAACGTCGGACCTTGGATCCAAATGTTCCAGAATGCTAGGGCGTTCTGTGACAAGTGTTAAGGCGTTATTTCGCTTTGAATCGGATTAATACTATAAGTGAGCGGGGGTCGATTTATGAAAAGTTTTGAAGGGATAAAGTGGCAAGAGAAATCTCGGCATCTTCTACTTTTTTTCATTTTCCAACATTCGCATGCGTTTCCAGCTGCCACCTTAGGCATTCCTTCAGTGCCTTCCCCCCGTCGAGAAAGTCGTTAACATTGCTGTCTTCCCACCCTCCTTTGTCCTTTACAACTTTGTACGGATCAAGAACGTAATTTCTTTTGACCTCTGCTCCATACTCTGCCGGGCTTGTGTTGCCCCCCAAGCCCCCTTCCCCTCCAACTATATCCTCCAACATTCCCTCGTCCTGTTCCTTCCTAATCACCTCGAGCCTACTCCTCAGCTTCTCAAGCGCCTCTTTCTTATTCATAAGCTGTGTCCTGTGTTTGGTTGACCTGACAGAAATCCCTGTGGGAATATGTCTTATTCTCACGGCAGTTTCCACCTTATTGACGTTCTGCCCTCCTTTTCCCCCCGCTCTCATGGTTGTGACTTCAATCTCGTCATCTCTGACCTCCGCCATGTCCGAGGGAGGTATGACTGGGTACACAGCCACTGAGGCAAAGGTTGTCATTCTCTTTCCCTTCGAGTTGAAGGGTGACTTTCGGACCAGTCGATGGACACCCGTCTCGCCTTTTAGCCATCCGTAAGCATTGGGACCGGTGATTAAGATCTCTACGCCCTTGTATCCATAGGCGTCGGCGCCGTCAATTTCCGTTAGTGCTGATTGCAGGAAAGGATGTAAAGGTGCTCCACTTGTGTCGTGTGCATGATTGCTGTCGCTGCTGCCGCTGCTGCTGCTGCTACTGCTGCTGCTACTGCTGCTGCTGCCGCCGCCGCCGCTGCTGCCGCCGCCGCCGCTGCTGCTGCTGCTGTGGCTACTTCTAGAAACGCTAGAGTCACTAGTGTTGCTTATGTTGCTCCCATTTCTATCGCTATTTTTGTTGTTGCCATCGTTGGTAGCCGCATTGTTGGTGAGTCTCGTGTACATCCTGGTGAGCATTTTGGTCCAGTCCTTTGCTTCGGTACCGCCAGCACCAGATTTAATCTCGAGTGTGCAAGGAAGATTCGAATACGGAGCGTTGAATAGTGAATCCTTGTAGGCCTCGTCGACAGATAGCGAAAAGTGCCGGCAAGTCGACAGAAGCTCAGAGAGAAGGGAGGGATCCAACTTTGTGTCCAAGTTGGAGAAGGGGGGGGGAGTATCCTCGCCAATAACTCCGTCTCCCGCACCAGTCAATAACTCAAGGATGCACTGGATAGTTGAGAGGTAATCCTCCCACTCCTCAAGACGATAGACGTCCTTGGCAAGATTACCAATGGCACTGTAGTCGCCAGAACTTTCACCGTAGCTGGCATTCGTATCAGCGCTGTCCCTCCTGGTTTCGTCAAGCCGATCCGTGAGAAATTTTATAGGTTTCTCGTAGCCGGTGAAGGAGGGGACGTCACCCGGGGTTTGAGGCGGAGGGGGGAGGAGGGGGGGGGAGAGATGGGAAAGGAGGGGTTGGAGACGGGGAAGGAGCAACAGGGAAGTTTCGATTGCAGAGAACGCGAGAGAAAGGGCGCTATGCAAGGTACCGGGGGCGGCTGTATAGGAGGAGGATGTAGATTTTGGTGGTAATGATGATGATGATGATGATGTTGAGTGGAGAGTGTGGATGGGAAGAAGATTCCGGGGAGAGTTACTGTGATGGAGGCCATGGTGATGGTGGTGGTGTATAGAGAGGGTATCAAAAAGTGGAAAGGGTGACTGCGGCAAGCAGGAGGGGAGAGTGAATGAGAGTGAGGAGACAACAAATGTCATTGTCAAAACTGTCGAAGAGAAGGTCATCGTGGTGTATCCGTCTTGGCCGTGCTTTCGAAGTTAATAGAGGAGCTGATCCAAGAACCATGGTCTACAAAATGGACGATCCATCACGAATTTGCATTTGCAAGTTTTTTCCTTTTTTGTTTGTTCTCACCCCGATTTCTCTTCGCTCACCCCGAAACACCCCGATTTCTCTTCGCTCCGTTCTTCGCTCGCTCACAGCGCTCAACGCAACATGCCTAGGCCCAGTACTGTCCGCTTTGTGCTTGATGGGGAGAAGCCCATCGAACTCCCCCTGCCTGCCCTCGAGGACAACCCCGACGCACCCTTCCGCGGCAGCGATCTGCTAGAGGGCACGGTCGTGTGGCCGGGCAATGAGGAATCAACAACCATCGAAATAACGAGCGAGAAGGCGTGGCACGACTCAGCTCTGCTTGCCGCTCTCATGTCCGCTGCGTACTCTACAGATGGGGAAGACATTACGGTCCCTAAAGGGTGCTCACTTTCCCTCTTTATCTCTGTGCTGTCTTACTTTGGGACCGATGCGAAGGCCGGCGACTTCCGCCCCCATCCCTCGGAGACGCTCGGCTACAGGCAGAGCTTCACGAATGCTTGCGCTTGCGAAACTGGAGTAAAGGACGCATACAAGTGGTTCATTGAGCTGCTCGAGCTTCGCATCACCTCCGGCCTTCCCACGTCGCACATCGTCCTCGTCGCCTACGCCTCCAACGACTCGAGCGGCTATCTCCGCTGCAAGGCAGACCCGGATGCTTTAATTATGCACATGGGTATGGAGAAGGGCTTCAGTCGGGCGGCTCAGACCAGAGCCTTAACCTGGGCCTTTTGGATGGGCAAGGAGGATTACCAGATCAAGTTCTCGGAGCTCGTGA
>ERZ651776.2774-NODE-2774-length-18433-cov-8.377206_pt1 | contig 18433 bp, 17 predicted proteins | sample MGYA00514761_ERZ651776 | MGnify/ENA metagenome assembly ERZ651776 | reverse complement strand
ATAGATATCTTGAGCTCCGTAAGCGACTAATTGCATTAAACCTCCTCCCATTTTATATATTATACAAAGAAAATAATCTAAAATTAATTAATATTATGTTTTTTCTTGAATATTTCCAAATAACTATTTAATTCATATAAAGCCGCTTTCACTTCATACTTATTATTATCTAATTCCATTGCGTTTTCTAGATTGATCCTATAGAAATGAATTAAATTTCGTCCTGTATTATCACACATTGTTTCTGTTATTTTCGCCTGAGCCAAGATTTCCTCTGGAGATTTTTCTGAATCTAATTGTTTTTGTAGAGTGCTTATACAGCTACTACAACTTGTATCACCATTAAACAAATCCATTCTTAAATATTTTACTATTCCAGAAAACATCCTATAAAATATCTTAAAGAAGAAATTATTAGGTAGTTATAATAAATAGTAAAAAAAATGGAATATAATCAAATATTAATTGGTTCAAGTATGATTTTCTTTGGTAGTTCAATTATGAAAACTCTTATTAATGCGTCTAAACATCAAGTTCCCGATAAGTGCGTTCATATGAATTTATTCTTAGGTTCCACGTGTTTGATTATTAATGGAACTATGTATATTTATCAAAGTATTTAAACATTTTAATTATATTTTTTTCTATAGTATGTCTATTTGTATTTTCGCAAGTGAATTGGCCATTATAACTGGTCATAATAAATACCAAAATTTGAATGAATATATATTGAAATTGTGGCAAAAAACATTTCCATATGATTATCAAGAACATCTGGATTTATATAGCAATAAAAACAATGTTGAAATAGTTCAACAAACTCCTGAAGAAAAATTACTAGAGTTATCTAAGAAACACAACGTAAATATAAATGAATGTCTTAATGCTAAAGATACAAAGACACTCCAAACTACACAAAATAGTATTATTAATAAAATACAAGAAAAGGACCCTAAAATAGATTTAACTGCGTTGAAAAAATGTGTTCAACAAGTTACTAACACAAATTTTGGCACTAAAAATGAAAAGAATTCCTTGAATAAATATAATACTAAAACTCAAAAAAAAATAGCAACTACAAATAAATTCTTCAAAAAAGAAATATTTACTACTAAGAAATATAAATGGTTAATTGGTGGTAAAATTGATGGTCTAGATGAAGACGAAGACACAATAATAGAGTTTAAAAATCGTGTAAATCGCCTTTTCTATAAACTTCGCGATTATGAAAAGGTTCAAACAATGACCTATATGTTTTTATTGGAAAAGAACAATTCGCGTTTAGTAGAAACATTGAAAAATAGTGGAGATACACAAATGAATGTTATTGAAGTAGCCTGGGATAGTGATTTTTGGGAAAATGAAGTTATAGATAAATTAAAATCATTTTCTAAAGAGTTTGAAAAACTAATGAATAGTTCTAAAAAAAAAATTAAATTCCTCGAAGAAACATTAGAATAAATATATTTTATCATTATTTATCATTATTTATCATTATTTATCATTATTTATCATTTATTATTAATTGGCAAATTGTTTACCTGCCATACCTGCTGCTATTTTGAGTATATTATAACTAACTGCGTATAGTGTAAAATCGTAACTATATAGATTATTAGGGATTTCGTGTATTCCGGTTTGAAGTCCTAAATCAATTTTGATTTGTGGGTTGTCAATACGTGAGAAATTACAAGCCCCTGAAGGCTGAAATTCATTTGGATTTAATGAGAAACTGTAAACATGAACACCATCTTTAGGATTAGTTTTATGGAAATTATATGGGTGTTGAAGATTGTAGTATAAATGGTCTCTAGACCTTTGTCTTACATTTCCATTAAATAAAATTTCTATTTCGTTTATGATATTTTTTCTGAAATATTTCATATCAAAAAACTTGGTATTATCTGTTCTTTCAATTGTAAAATTTTTATTGTAGAATATTTTATTGGTAGTTGATTTAGCTAGAGTTCCTTTAATGTATTCATTATATTCATAACTATAAGGTGCGTAATATTCATTTGTCCAGTTTGTATAATTGCTCCATTGATTTATATCTTTCATATCACTTCTTTGTCCTATAATTATGAGTTCTTTTACTGGATGATTGAAAAACATGTCGTGGTTTTTAGTTTCGGAAACATTGCTTATAGTTCTAGTTTGAACTTCTTGAATCAAATAACTATGACTACTTTCAGCAAATCGTTTTCTCTCATCATTATCGAGGAATATATAGGTCGCTTCAAAATAGTAGTTTAATTTAAAATCATTAGTTGATAAAAGGTTTGCTATAATATCTGAGGTTGTTTTACGACGATTAATACTGGCAAATGTGGGACCGTCTGTTGGTGTTTCTGTAAGTATTTCGTTGATGGTAAACAAATCGGGTATGGTTTTCAATGTTAATTCTACTGATGTTTCGTGGTATTGAAGTGCTATCAAGGGTAATGCTAATCCTGATTCATCATTAAAAAAGAATTTCAATGGCACTTTTATTTTTCTCTTGGGTATACTAGGTATTAAACTTGCTTCACTTCCAGCAAAATCGCTGTTTTTTGTAACGCTTGAATTACATAAACTCGTTGTTTCACTAAACTGTCTTTGGGAACTAGTATTGCCATAACGACAATGAGGATATTTTGAGTACATTATAAAAAACGCGGGTTCAGTAGGATAAATTCTATAAGTGTCTCCTATTGAAATATTAGTAAATTCTTCAGAAGTTTGAACAACTCTATTTGGTAAATAATCACTTATAATCCTTTGTTCCCCATTAACTTCAATTCCCATACTATTATATAAATCTTCTCTGGTTCCTGCGGTATCTTGTAAAGTAAACTCATTGTTAGATGTTTTTCCCGCGATTGTCCCTGTTATTTCGTGGGTAAGTGCTGATGCCTTCCCTTTACCATATATATCTATGTACATTCTTTCACCATCTACATAACCGTGTCCTGGATTTTCTACAGTAATATGAGATAATTCATCGCTTGAATTTTTCCTGATAGATACTCGCATACCCTGACCATTAGACCTATAGATTTTATAGGGTATACTTGTGTCGGGTGCCGACTCTAGAGGGTCTATTGTTGCGATTTTAGTTCCTGAATCATAATTTATTATTTTTCTTAATATTGGAAAAATAGTATAATTATCTCCAATATTAATATTAGTAAAGTCTGATGTAGTTTCAACGGTTTTACTAGCATTATAAGTGGATATATGTCTTTGTTCGCCGTTTATTTTTATAATAAAACTTTTATATATATTGTCCGTAGCTTCAGCGTTATCATCTAAAGTAAATTCTCCGTTATCAGTTTTAGCTGTGACTTGCCCAGTTATTTCTGAACCTAATTCTATAAAAAAATCTGTAAAAAATTGGTCTGTATTGGCGTCTCTTTCATTTGCGTTAAGTGTTAATGTAGTTGTAGTTGCAGCTTGAAGTTCATTGTGAGTGTTGATAGGGTAGCTGAAACATTTATAAATATAATTACCATTAATTGAATCTATTAATGTTCCTAAAGTAGTGTTATCAATAACAGGAATCGATTTATATTCTCCTATTGAAGGGTCATATACTTCGGGAACATTACCGATTAATTTATTATGAATATGTTTTTGTGTTTCATTATGTCTTAATTCGGAGTAAACCGTTAAAAAATTACTATTGTGCTTATCTATTTCTGTGTTTCCTATAATCAACCGAGTTTCGTCAATAACATTATGTCCTATATTTTCAACCCATTTAAATTCATAGGGTACTTGATTATCGTCAGAACCGGAATAAATATTTGGTAATTCAAAATTGAAGTAAATATTGCTTACCATATCGGCGTTTCTTTTTATAATACAAGAAACAACATTTTTATTGGTTTGTGATATATCATTACCGGTGTGGTCTAGTTTAATAGTTTCCATACTAAAATTAGTGTGTCTTCTAAAAACAACTTTAAAGTGTGAAATTTGTGGATTACCTACTAATATATGGTCTTGAGCTCCTTTGGCTAATAATTGTAATAATCCGCCTCCCATTTAATAAAATCAAATATAATAAAATTGAAATTACTTACTTAAATCATTTTAAGCATATAAAACAATCATGAGTTTTAATAAAGATCAAGAAGAATCTATTGAGCAAATACACAAATTTCTTAGTCCATTAAACCCAGCACAATTGTTTCTATTGAATGGTGCTGCTGGAACTGGAAAAACATATGTGATTAGTCGTTTATTTAATGAAGAAAAATTTAAATTCAAGAGAATTGCCTTTACGGCACCTACAAATAAAGCGGTTAGTATCATACGGCTTTTGAATCCTATTGTTAGTAAGAATGTAAGCTATATAACTACACATAAATTACTTGGAATTACGCGTCAAATTGATGATGATGGTTCAATTAATTTTATAGAAAATGAAACACAATCTCAATCAAATGGAGACACATTGGAAAAGGTAGATTATGTTATTATAGATGAAGCTTCTATGGTTTCGCAATCTATTTATGAAACATTATTAAAAAAACTTAAAATAACAAAAAATCCAGTAAAAGTTATATTTGTTGGTGATATTCATCAATTACCACCTGTTAATGAAGAAATTAGTAGTGTATTTTCAAAGGTGAAAACAAAATCTAATCTAAAAATTATTGAGCGTTATAAAAATAGTATAGTGACATATGCTAATTCTATACGAAATAATATTCGTATTAAGAAATCACAATTGGAAGAAGATGTATCGTTTATAAAAGACGAAAAAGTATGGTTGGATGATTATATTAAGAATTACCAAGATTCCATTATATTAGCTTATACAAATAAGAAAGTAGAAAGTATGAATGATAAAATTAGGAATACGTTATTTGATAATGTAAGCCAGAAATTTAACACAAATGAAAAAATAGTGTTTAATAATTATTATTATTACGACAATAATAGCTTTTATAGTTCTCAAATAGGTATTATTACAAATTTAGTAACGAACCATTTGGAACTTGAACAATTTCCAAAACGTCACCTTATGAATTCTAAAATTAGTAAGGATAATAATGATGATAATTTATTAACAAAAACTAAAAAATTAGAAGAACCGTGTCCGATATGTTATGAGGAAGATATAGACGATTGTTCAAAAACGGATTGTGGTCATAAGTTTTGTTCTACGTGTATAAAATTATGGCTTGAAAATCATAATCAATGTCCTATGTGTAGATTCACTATAAAGACAAATGGAGAAATAGATATAAAAAATGACACACATTTAACATCACTGGTAAATGATTTTTGCGCTTTGACTCAAAATACATTATTGAAAGTGTATCATTTGACTATTGATATAGAAAATGAAACTGGTAGGGACATAATAGTTCTTCACGAGGATAGTCAAGAAGAATACGATGCTCTAAAGAATAAATTTATTGATATTTTGAGTAGAATGAAAAAAAATATTTATAAACGCTCGCGAAACTATTTCAATAAACAATTAATGATTAGTTTATGGAATTTTTACTATGATAAATATGTTGATATATTTGCGAATATAAGTTATGGATATGCGATGACGGTCCATAAATCACAAGGTTCAACCTATAAAAACGTATATTTACATTTGAAAAATATAATGATAAATAAACAAGAACTAAAACAATGTATCTATACTGGTGTTACGCGAGCATCAAATAGTATTAAAGTTATGACTTAATCTCAATAAGCCAATAAATATTATTATTTTTTTTGCCAATAAATAATATTATTATTTAAGCCTATAAAAAATTAATTAATTATAATAATATAATATGGGTAATTGCTTGAAAGCAACAATTGGAATTGAATCATTTCCATTAATTGAAAATAGTGATACAATAATGCATAATATCGAAGTAAATAAAGAAATAATAGACAGATTACAAAATCGCATTAATGAATTGGAAGAAAATACCAATAATAATTTGAAACATATATCCGAAGATATAATATATTTAAATCAGAAAGTTGATCATAACTCGTTAAGCCACCAATCATCATCTAAGTATGGTGGGAGTTCGCCTGTATCTATGCATGATGAACCTGATGGACCATTTTTGACAAGTTTGCCAATTTCATCATATGATAGTGCGCGGCGATGATATTGAACTTTACTTAAATAACCGTCGAACCCACCAAACAAATTCAACCATAATTCGCCGAAATTTTGTCTTGGAATACTGGAGAGAGTGTGGCGTTTTTTCAACATACCATTGATAAAACATTCTACAACTCTTTGTTTAACTGTTAATGTTACACAAATCCATTTTTTTAATGGCATATTGTCAATATCAAAATATTCTTTCATATTTTTCATTGTATTAAAGTAAACTCTCATTGAGTTTTTATTTGGGTGTAGCCAAAAACCAGGACACATATTTGGGGTTCCTTCTTTGTTTCCCTTGTGTAAAATATGTTTCCATTCATTTGTTTTGTATTCATAGTTATCGATTAGCATCCAATAAGTATAAGTAAATTCTATACCTTCGTCTTCATTATCCGAACGATATAAAATAACAGTTTCAGGGTCTTCTGGATTTTGTGGAATTACCATAGAACTACGAGCACTTTTGTTTTTTTTTAGTATCATGGGTGATTCGGTTTTTTGCGATGAAAAGAAATCATATGCCTTTTTAACACACAAGCATAACAATATGGTTCCAGTTCCAAAAAATATTGTACTAACTATATTTAATACCATATTGTTAGCATTTGGGTTTGGGTTTTTTAATAATGCTGGTAATACTACTTCGCCACTTATGAAAACAACAATAGCGATTATTAAATACATCATTGCTAATTGAATATGACCTGAAAGTGCTAATGATAAGTTTACAGCTAAGAATATGGCTAATATAATTATTAGTGCTGTTGTTATTTTGATTATATTAGATACTAAATCACTTGATTCCAAGTAAATTTCCTTTAGTTTTCCAACAAATCCTACGGATTTAACAGCTGCTTGTGCTGGTTTATTATTATTATTCACCTTAGGAGCTGGTTTATTATTATTATTCACCTTAGGAGCTGGTTTAACCTCTGCTGGTACTGGTTTATTATTATTCACTGGTTTATTATTATTCACTGGTTTATTGTTATTCACTGGTTTATTATTATTCACTGGTTTATTATTATTATTATTGTTATTCATTGCTGGGCTATTATTATTGACAATAGGTCCTTGTGATTCTAATTTAGGAAAATTGGTCCTGGCATTTGTTACAGATTTATTTGAAGCAACGTTGTTTCTTTTTGGGTTTCCACTCTCAACTAATTTATTAACTTCATTTTTTTTGGAGTTAGTCATTTAAATAATAAAAATAAAATAATTTATAAGCTTGGTCCATTTTTATAAAATTTTCCGATTTCATTTAGAGATAACGAGGAATTGCTAAAACGAACACTTGAAATAAAACCATTAAACCCCCCATTAGGAGTTATATCCATAGAACCAATATTTGGTTTAGGATATCCATTTATTATACAGGTTTTGGATAATTTTCCATCCATGAATATATCCATAACTTTATTGTTTAATGACAAGTTTATATTTACCCATCTTTGTAAAGGTATATCCTTAACTTCACATACATTTATGAGACTGGAATCATCTTCTTCTTCGCCGTCTATATCATTTAAATTATCTTCGACATTAATTAGAACTTTCAATGAATTAGTATTAGATGAAAGCATGACATTTGGATTATTATTTCTATTTAAAATGACTTTATCGTCATTGTATCTATATGTATAATCATTTATATAAACCCAAAAGTTAAGATTATATTCGTTCCCTTGTGAAGACGAAGGAATAGCGCCTTGATTGACGCGTTTTGCTATTTTAGCATCGTGAATAAATGGTAAAAAATCCCTTGTGACATTTCCGCGGACACTATACGATTGAAAGTAATAGTATAGGCCTATAATTATAGCTACTACTAATATTATCATAACTCCTGATACAATTAATTCGGATGTTCCTCCACCTTTCATTGATTTATTCGATTTCATTTATATAATATAAGTTAATATTTTATGTTTGGTAATTTACTATTTGATGAATTAAAAACATCCACCATTGATTCTTCTTTAAGAGCGTCGTTGTAATATCTGACATTTGCTATATATCCATTGAAGTTATTTTGTTTTTCTCCTAAATATACATTTCTATTAAAAATATAAGGAACGTGTGGTAATTTAGCGCTAGTGAACCTTTTATTATCTACATAAACATCAACGTATAGGTTGTCTACAACAACGCCTATAAATGTCCATTTTTGATTTGGAAGTTCGGTTAAATTAATATCATAATAATTGATCATATCTAGTTTATCTTTATAAGCAACTTGAACGATTAAATTATGGTCCATTGGATTGTAGTAAATATTAGGAGATCCAAATCTATATAAAATGGGTTTATTGTAATTGACATTTTCATACCACTGTGAATTCTCGGGTATGTTTTGGATATTTATCCACATTGTATAACTATATTTATTACCGGTTTTGGATAAAGGCAATTTGGTATTACTTATATAGCTATTAAAATCATCTTTGAATAAATATGAACCACAAAGAATGTTTGTATAATTGTTAGAAAAAAACGTATAATACGTGACTGCTGTAATTATAAATAATAATAAAATAACACCAGCAATTATGCTTGCTAACATAATAGTATTCATTAATAATAGATAAGAAAAATATTATTAAGAAATTATAAGAAAAGATTATTAAGAAAATAATAAGAAAAATATTATTTATTTTAATTGATTGTATAATTTTTTTACCTTCTTGGGATTATGTGATTTAGGAATATATGCGAAGTTTATTAATTTCCCACTATATGTTTTATGATAGTTGAAATACATATCTCCCATATTTAATAGCACTTCGCCCCTTAATCCACACGTTTTTATTAGAGAACCATTCTTGTAAATACTTAATGTTTGACCATCTAATACAATAGTATAGTAATTAAGTGTATTGGGTTCTATATTATCAATATCACAAACTTCAATAGTTTCTTTATAGGCATTTGCTTTTAATGATTTCTTAATGGTGTCATACAAAGGATAATCTAAAGGTTTATGGTCATATTTGATTAATGTCGATATAGTAATACGCATCATATTTTTATCTGGATGTAGCCATGCACCGATTGTTTGTTTGGGTAAATCTTGTTCAACATTGTACCAATATTTATAATCAAATGTCGATGTTTTGTTTGTGCCTTTATGAAATAAGTGTTTCCATCTCAAATGGTTCATATAGAAATTCTTCACAAGTAATCCAAAATGTATGGTCATACTATTGTTTACTTTGGGTTGAACTATTGAACTATTGGGTGTAATGCTTGATTGGGCTGATTCTACTATGTTCATAAAGAATCCATTACCTATGATATTATTGCGTTTATTATTTATAACATAGTAAGAAGAACTTGTAATAATAACTATTAATAATAGTGCTATGATACCTATATATATCTTATTCATTTAATTATACATTATTTTTTTTTTTGAAGTAAATAAGAAATAAAATACCGATTATTAGGGCATTCATTACAAAAAGTATGGCGTAATTCCAATTAAAAATATTTTTAGATTGTTTAGGAGGTTCTGTTGGTGCCGTACATTTGTTAGCATTTATGGTACACTTTTGACTAAAAATCTTAGAATAGTGGTCCATCATTTGGTCAAAAGACCAAGGTGTTTTATTGAGCGATTCGTTTACTTTATTATGTAGTTGCCATACCCATTTTATTAAATCCTCGCGACTATCTAGGTGATTATCGACCGGGTCTTTAGAGAAATGTTCGCTATAATGTTGTTTACATACTTCACACATAATCATATCTTTATAAAGCTTAAACCAAGCAATATGATTTTCTTTATCGTTTTGTGTCGGATTTTCCGGATAGTTGAACGAAATCGCGTGACTAATAAACCATAGTTTCGGTCCCCATATTTTTGGATCCATATTATTATATATATACAAACGAAAAAAAGATTTAAAACAACGTAAATAGTGAATTTAGAATGAAAGAATATTATTGTGCCAATTGTGGTAAAACAGGCCATGTTTATAAGAACTGTTTATATCCAATTATAAGTTTAGGTATAATACTATTCAAAAAAAATGAGAATAATCAAATAGAGTATTTGATGGTTCAAAGAAAAGATACTTTAGGTTTTGTTGAATTTATGAGAGGTAAATACAATATAGAAAATATAGACTATATAGAAAAACTAATATCTATAATGACATATGATGAAAGGCAAAAAATTATAGAAAATGATTTTGACGATTTGTGGAATGAATTATGGATGGATAAAACTAAAAAGCAGTATTTCAATGAATATGAAAATTCTAAAAAAAAGTTCTATAGTTTAAAAATGGGGTTTATATATAAAGATTCATTTGTAGATATTCATGAACTAAATAAGAAAACAAGTATAATGTATTATACTCCAGAGTGGGGTTTTCCTAAAGGGCGCCGTAATTTACACGAAACAGACCTAGAATGTGCTAATCGTGAATTCAAAGAGGAAACCGGATTAAAAGATGGGGATTATGTTATTGTTAGTGATAAATATTATTGTGAAACATTTTTTGGGACCAATAATATTCGATACAAACATATTTATTACTTGGCTACTTTGAATGATGATGTAGAATTAGATCTTAAGGTGGATGAAAGCAATGTGGACCAAGTAACTGAGATTAGTAATATATCTTGGTTTGAATATAAGAGTGGCTTAAATATAATAAGACCATATAATATCGAAAAAAAGGAGATTTTAACAATTGTAAATAAAGTAATTGGCAAAACTTACAATATTTAATAATTTTTTTTATATATTTTTTATTTAAATGTCAAAGAAAAAAATAAGAATTTCTAAGGCTCTATTAGAAAAGGAAGAATCTAAAAAAGTGCTTGAGTATATGGATGAAATTAAAGATTATACTGACGATGAAATTTTCAACTTTTCACAAGCAATCTATGAAAAAAAGAAAATAGACCAAGAAAATGCTATTAAACTAAAATCAATGAAAAAACTCGTATCAGAAAAACCCAATGAACCTATGGTAAATACATATCCATTATTGAGCAATAAAGAATTTGGCAAAAAGATTTTTGAAAAAAAGGAGTTCTATATTGATAAAATACCACCAATAGACCAAACCGAAACTATAGATAAATTAACTAAAAAGTTATGTAAATTTAAACTTTCACCTAACCAGAAATTCTTAAAGAAATACTTATCCGAAAATACTAACTATAATGGTATACTCCTATATCACGGAACAGGTGTTGGGAAAACTTGTAGTAGTATTTCTATTGCGGAACAATTCATAGAACGATTACATAAATTAAACAAGAAAGTGATAATATTGCTTAATCCAAGTATAAAAGCCAACTTTATAAAGAATATATTTAATATTGAGCGGGTAAAACAGGGAGATCCCATATCGCAATGTACTCGTGATAAGTATTTGAAACTTCTAAATATTGATATTAAAACATTAAAAACACCGGAAGATTATGAGCGTGTTAATAAAAGAATTAAACGTCTTATTAAAAACACCTATTCTTTTTATGGTTATCAGGAATTTGCCAATACTATTGAAAAAATGGAAAATGTAGAAACACCAGGTCTTTCACAAGACTATAAAAATAAACTCGTACATAAACGTTATCAAAAGATGTTTTCTAATACAGTAATGATAATTGATGAAGCACATAATGTAAAAGAAAATTCTTCCAAGGATATGAAAGTGTTGCCACCCATTATCAAACGTGTTCTCCAGAATTCAATTAATATGAAACTAGTATTACTAACCGCTACACCGATGTATGATAAGCCATCTGAAATAGTGTTTTTACTCAATTTACTTCTAATGAATGATAAAAGAGAAGAAATTAAAACCAAGGACATTTTTGATAAAAATGATAATCTAAAATTTTCTGGACAACAAAAATTATATGAATATTCTAGAGGCTATATATCTTATTTAAGAGGCGAGCACCCTATTAAATTCCCTAAAAAATTGTTTCCTAGTATTTACAACGACCCATTATTAATTACTAAATATCCAACCAAGGATGTAAATGGCGATGATATAATAGACCCTATTCAAACTCTAGATATTTTAGGTTGTAATATGAAGGGCATACAATTAGAAACATATAAAAATTTACAATTAAAATCAGAAGAACAAGACTTCGGTCCATTTAATTTAAATGGTATGATGATTTCTAACATTGTTTATCCTAACTCAAAGGAAACTGCTAGTATTTTAGAGAAAACTAGTAAGAAGGGGTTTGATACTATTTTTAGTAAAAAGAAGAAGAAATATGTGTTTAGAAACCCCGATAATTCCAATATGTTTGATTTAGCTGTATTTAAAAATTATTCAGCAAAATTGGCAACAATTATAGATAATATTAAAAATAGTGAAGGTATAATTTTCATATATTCGCAGTTTATTTATGCGGGTATTATGCCATTAGCATTGGCACTTGAGAAAAATGGTTATAACAATTTCAATGAAAATCTTTTAGAAAATGTTGAAAATAGTAATAAGAAATATTTGTTGATAACTGGGGATAATGAATTGTCATCTAATGCTTATGAGAAATACCTTAAAATAGAAAGTGAAAATATGAATGGTGAAAAGGTGAAAGTAATTATAGGTAGTTCATCAGCAGCAGAAGGATTGGATTTCAAGTATATACGAGAAGTTCATATATTAGAACCTTGGCATCATTTAAATAAATTGGATCAAGTTGTTGGAAGGGCAATAAGAAATTGTTCTCATATAAGTTTGCCATTGGAGAAACGGAATGTATTAGTTTATTATTATGCGTCAATGAATCCGGAAAGTTCTAATGAAACTATTGATTTGAAACTCTATAGAACAGCCGAGGAAAAATCACGTAAAATTGCCAAAGTAACATATATATTAAAAAAGAATGCTGTTGATTGTAATCTAAATAAAGAAGAAAATGTTTTTAAAAATGATTTCTATAAAAAGCCAATAAATATTGAGACATCGCGTGGTACTAAACATAGTATTACATTGGAAGATATCGATAAATCACGAGAATGTTTATATAGAGATTGTGAATATAAATGTATTAGTGGAAATGATGTTAAACCGTCAAAGTTTGATGAATCAACATACGATTATAATATCATGATTGATTATTATTATGATATATTGGATATGGTAAATAATTTACTTACTAATAATACCACGATTAATGTTAATACAATTAAAAAGGAATTCTTAAAAAAATACGAAGAAGATTATTTAGATTTACTCTATATAACATTAGATAAATTAGTAAAAAATGATGAATATTTAGATAATAAATTCAATGTATTAAGAAAAAAAAACAATATTTACTATAAAATACACGAAACTAGAAAAGATGTTCCTATGTCATTTAGTAATCTAAGAATTAAAACAAAGAAAAAACTTCGTGCTTTGGATATTAGCAATACTAAAATCAGTTCAAAATCTCGTGTGTTAAAAACTAAGAAAGTCGCTACAATAAAAAATATAGAAACCGTTCTTAATTCGATTTATGATAATAAAATGTCATTAATTGATTATGATAAGAATTTCAGCCAAGAAAAGAAGATGGAACTTAAATCAATGTATAGTTTATTGAAAGATGACATAATTTATGATTATTGTAAGGATAAATTATCTGTTATTAAACACGCGTTGGAATCGAATGACCCTAGATATATTAAAATGGTAAATAAGAGTTTATTATATACCAAAAGAGATTTAGATAAAAATTATATTGATGCCAAGGAAATATATGGATATAAATTAGTTGAAAATAACCGTGTTAATTATTATACTAAGAATCATAAACTTGTAAATGATGATGATCTAAGAAAAATAAAGAAAATGTTAATACTGAAGAATGAAAATATAGAAGCACCAAATAAACTAATAGGTTATTTAGAATTGAAGAAAAATGATATATTACTAAAAATAAGAGATACTATTAATCAAGGTTCCAAAGGAACGCAAATTAAAACTGGTAGTGTCTGTGGTAATGAAGGTATGAAAAAAGGTAAAATAATAGATTTCCTTCAATATATAACTAATAATAAAGAACTCTATAATGGATTAAGTAGAACTGAATTGCCTGGGAAACCCAATCTATGTTTTGAGTTGGAATTACTATTAAGAAAGAATGATATTGAAAGAAAAAATAATGAAAAATGGTTTTATAGTATTACCGAAACTATTGAATTTGAATTAAAAAAAAATAATTAAATTTGAAACAAAGTTAAACATTAAAAATATATTATATTATTAAATTAAAATGGAACCGTTGTTTTTTACAAACGAGTGTAAAACACAGAAATCTATTCGCCCACACGAAATGAATAATAACATAAATGAAAATTTAAGGACTAAAATAAAAGCGGAAGTAGAAGGTAAATGCATTAGAGAAGGTTATGTAAAACCTGGAAGTGTAGAAATAGTAAATAAAAGTATGGGAACCATGATGATGAACCATTTTAATGGAACCATTCTTTACAATGTTACATATAAATGTGAAGTATGTGATCCTAAAGAAGGTATGATTATTGAATGTAAGGTATTTAATATTAATAAAATGGGTATTGTTGCTTATGGAGCAAATAATGCATTGAATATATTAGCCGCCAAGCAACATCATATGGAAGATGAAAATTTCTCGAATATTCAAGAAAATGATATTATTCACGTTAAGGTTATTGGTGTGCGTAAAGAATATCAAGATAGCCAAATTTCTATTATTGGTAAATTAGTTTATGATGTAAAAGGCCAAAAATCTGACGCAGAAGTAGAAGCAGAACCGGAACAAGACGTCGTGCCTGTGCCAGAACAAGAACTAGTTAGTAGTTATCAAGAAGACTACAAGGAACCAGAACCAGAACCAGAACCACAGACCGAGGCTCAACCAGCATTAAAATATACAAATAAATCCAAAGTAAATAAATTTATGACGATGCATAACCCCGACAATCAATTTGATTATAAAGATACAACATATAAAACTATTGAACACGCGTATCAAGCACAAAAATCAACTGATAGCGTGTATAAAGATTTGTTTAATCCCAATAATACCAATTATATAGGTGACGATGGTACTTTGGCTAAAAAAACAGGTACCAAAACTAATATGAAAAAACTAAAGGTTAAAATGGTTAGTAAGTTTGAAGAAAATAGTAAAGATATTCTTGAAGATATTACACGCGAATATTTCAAACAAAATGAACAACTTATTAGTAAATTAAAGGCAACAGCACCAAGACCTCTTGAATATTTGTATAATAAAGATTTTGCTAGTATCTTGATGAAACTTAGAAATGAAATGTAATTAATTATTTATTTTTATTATTTATATGTCTGAATTAAAAAAATCATTAAATCTAGTTGATATTTTAGGTGCTGGCTATGGTTATATTGTAGGAGCTGGTATTTTTTCTTTATTGCCATTAATAATAAAATATTCAAAAGGTTATTCCTGGTTAGCTTTTGTTATAGGATTAATAATAAGTGTATGTACTTGTTTTAGTTATAGTGTTTTGAATAACGCTTTTCCAGGAAATGAAGGAGAATACAAATATATTAAAGAAGTTTTTAAGGGATGGAATAAAACTGGTGTAGAAATATTTGCTTCTTCAATGTTGTATGGACATTTAATTGAAGGTATAGCAATAGGTTCATTTATTGTATTGAGCTTAACAAATTTCGCTAATTTATATAAAAATAAAATTCCAAATATTATTAAGAATTTAGTCTTTATAGGTATTCCAACATTAATAAATATAACTGGAGGAAAAAGCACAGCGTCATTAAACAATATTATAAACGTATTTGTAAATTTAGGATTATTTGCTTTTATTGGAGGTTCATTAATAAAAGGAACTAATTATAATCAACTCCAACTTGTTCCTAAAAATAAGAATGAAATATATGATTTAATTAGAGCGGTATTTATAACAGCGTTACCATTTAATGGATTCCAATCATTAGTAAACCTAACTGAAGAAGCTAAAAATATTTCAGATATACCTAAGGGTATGGTAGGATCTTTAGGATTGTCTGGGTTTGTATATGTATTAATCACTATAGCAACAATCGTATTATTGGGTATTACTAAGAGCAGTAATAGTGTATCCCCTGTTGCCGAAGGATACAAACAATTATTTGGGAGTTTAGGTGAGAATATATTAAATATAATATCAATCTTGAGTGGTTTAACATCATTAATAGTAATATTGTATTCGCGTTCAAGATTATTGATGAAAATGGCTTCAATGAATAAAGTTCCGAGTTTATTTGGAAAATTATATAAATCAACCCCTATTAATTCGTTAATAGCTTTGTTTATTTCAGGGTTTGCATTGACTTTATTAAAAGGTAATGTTTTAGAACAATTAGTTAATGTATCAAATACAGTGGCATTGTTCATATTTGCTAGTGTTAATGCTACTATGATTTACTATTACTACTCCAAAAAGAAAGAAAATAGAAATGAAAATGAGAAAAAACATATTTTTCCAATATATGCGTTTATTGGATTCATCATAACACTTATATTATTTTTCAAAAGTTTCGAATATTATTTCTAATGATATTACAAGTAATGCCTTATACAAAAAAGAATAACGCTAAAAAATTAAAGAGGAAGACACGTTCATTAAAAAAAAATAAAATAAAGACGATTATTGTTGAGCCTAAGTATAGTGATGAATATATGAAATCCAAAGAAGGTGAATATTTTGAAGAAAAGGATTTTGATACTATAGTAAAAAGTGATTGTGATGTATATAGGAAAACTCCCGAAGGTAAATTGATATTACTATTAAAATATCGTAAAAATGTATTGCCTAAAAATTTAACTGAAAAGGGAATGGCGAATCTTAAAAAAGCCGCTATGAAAACACACGATAATAGGGGTGCTTCTGCTGGTGTTATAGATTTATCGAAATTACCGAAATACGCGAACGAAATGAAACAATTTGATAATACAAAAGTAAGTAAATTTCGCATTCACGGGTATAGATCAAAAACTAATGGTGGATTTATTAATAATAGTTTCGGCAATATTTCCCATAGTAATATTATTGGATTTTTCGATAAACGTGACCGTAATTTGGGATCCACCGCACCACCTTGTAGAACAACTGCTTTTACATCACAACAAGTAGAAAAATGGGATAATGTTGTGCCATTAATACAGAAAATAGATAAACAATTTAAGCGTCTTATGCCAAGGAATTATAATTCACAATATAAACGGGCTCACGAAACAAAGTTTGTCATTCCAGAAACTAGTTTTAGTACAGTCACTATAAATTATAATTGGCAAACAGCTCTCCATAAAGATGCGGGGGATTATAGAGATGGTTTCGGTAATTTGGTTGTAATAGAAGATCCAAATGGGAAATATGATGGTGGTTATACAGGGTTTCCACAATATGGTGTTGCGGTTGATGTAAGAAATGGTGATTTTTTGGCTATGGATGTTCACGAATGGCACGCAAATACTAAACAAATTCCGAAAACAAAAGACTATACACGTTTATCACTGGTATGTTATTTACGTGAAAATATGTTGAGATGTAAAAATATTAAATAATATATATTATTATATGTTTGCTTATTTTTTGAATCCCAATAGTATAAATAAAGTTATAACAAGACTACCTAACAAAATATTTCTTTTAGAAATGAATTTATATATATATTTGGTATTTTTATGTTTATATTACTTCTTAATACCAACAAGTGAATTGTATTTCGCTAATCAAAAAGAAAATTATGAAGCCGGACCATTAGACTATCTTTATATGACAACTATTATTCACGGAACCGTTGGTTTAGGTGATATGACTATAACTTCTAACATGGGTAAAGTTTTAAAAATCCTTCATGCATTATGTATAATCCTATTTAATCTTACATTTTTCGAATAAAAAATATTATTATAAATTATAAAATGATTAATACAGGAAACATTTTGCCATTTTTAATGACTTTATTTATTCAAGGTATTTTCTTGAATTTTGTATTAAAACTAGAAAGAAAACAATGTGAATGTTCAAGAGATGTAAGACGTGATATAATTAAATATTATAGTGTAGTTTTAATAGTTTTTTCACTTTTAATGAAAGTTGTACCTAAAAAATCACCTTTATTAGTAAAATATGTATTACCATTAGCAGGATTGTTACATTTAGTATATATTGGTGTAGTAGTTTCATATGTCCATAATTTAGTAAATAAAAAATGTGAATGTTCTGGAACCTGGGGAAGAGATGTAATGTATTATTATAGTTTATTAAAATTGGCTAGTATGTTATTACTATTAGTAACACTAGTA